>Ga0056115_1001407_pt1 | contig 11423 bp, 8 predicted proteins | sample WorMetOlspDAHAB1_FD_77007 | JGI IMG/M metagenome (GOLD analysis project Ga0056115, IMG submission 77007) | Marine gutless worms symbiont microbial communities from Max Planck institute for Marine Microbiology, Germany - Olavius sp. DAHAB.1 ... | reverse complement strand
TCCTTGCGCTTCTTGTCGTCTTCGGCGTGGGCCTCGGCGTCCTTGACCATCTGTTCGATGTCGTTGTCGCTGAGCCCGCCCGACGCCTGGATCCGGATCGTCTGTTCCTTGCCGGTGGCCTTGTCCTTGGCCGACACGTTGACGATGCCGTTGGCGTCGATGTCGAAGGTGACCTCGATCTGCGGAATGCCGCGCGGTGCCGAGGGAATGCCGACCAGGTCGAACTGTCCCAGCAGCTTGTTGTCCGCGGCCATCTCGCGCTCGCCCTGGAACACCCGGATCGTCACGGCGCTCTGGTTGTCCTCGGCGGTCGAGAAGACCTGGCTTTTCTTGGTCGGGATCGTGGTGTTGCGGTCGATCAGACGCGTGAACACGCCGCCCAGGGTCTCGATGCCCAGGCTCAGCGGGGTCACGTCCAGCAGCAGCACGTCCTTGACGTCGCCCTGCAGCACGCCGGCCTGGATCGCCGCGCCGATGGCGACGACCTCGTCCGGGTTGACGCCGCGGTGCGGCTCGCGCCCGAACAGCTGCTTGACCGTGTCGAACACCTTGGGCATGCGGGTCATGCCGCCGACCAGAATCACTTCGTCGATCTCCGACGCCTTGAGGCCCGCGTCTTTCATCGCCGCCTTGCAGGGCGCGATCGTGCGCTGGATCAGGTCGTCGACCAGGGCCTCCATCTTGGCCCGGGTGACCTTGATGTTCAGATGCTTCGGCCCGGAGGCGTCGGCGGTGATGAAGGGCAGATTGACGTCGGTCTGGGTCGCAGACGACAGCTCGATCTTCGCCTTTTCCGCGGCCTCTTTCAGGCGCTGCAGGGCCAGGCGGTCGTCGCGCAGGTCGATGCCGTTCTCTTTCTTGAACTCGTCGGCCAGATAGTCGATCAGCGCCTGGTCGAAATCTTCGCCGCCCAGGAAGGTGTCGCCGTTGGTGGATTTGACCTCGAACACGCCGTCGCCGATTTCCAGAATCGAAACGTCGAAGGTGCCGCCGCCAAGGTCGTAGACCGCGATCGTGCCGGTGCCCTTCTTCTCAAGCCCGTAGGCGAGCGCCGCGGCGGTCGGCTCGTTGATGATGCGCAGCACGTCCAGGCCGGCGATCTTGCCGGCATCCTTGGTGGCCTGGCGCTGGCTGTCGTTGAAATAGGCCGGAACCGTGATCACCGCCTGGGTGACCGGCTCGCCAAGGAACGCCTCGGCGGTTTCCTTCATCTTTTGCAGGACGAAGGCGCTGACCTGGCTGGGGGCGAACTTCTCGCCGCGGGATTCGACCCAGGCATCGCCATTTTCGCCGGACACGATGGCAAACGGCACCATGTCGATGTCCTTCTTGACCTGGTCGTCGCCGAACCGGCGCCCGATCAGCCGCTTGATCGCGAACAGCGTGTTTTCCGGGTTTGTCACCGCCTGGCGCTTGGCGGGATGTCCGACCAGGCGCTCCTTGTCTTCGGTGAACGCCACCATCGAAGGGGTGGTGCGCTGGCCTTCCGTGTTTTCGATCACCTTGGCCTGGCTGCCGTCCATGACGGCGACACAGGAGTTCGTGGTGCCAAGGTCGATTCCGATTACCTTGCTCATATAGTTAAGACCTCTCTAACGTCAGCAAGCCCCGCCGGCCCGGTTTTTCGGCACCGTGTTCGGGGCTCCTTGCGGGCGATATTGCCCAATGCGTGAACTTTGACCGGTATATAGGCAGGCGTCCCACGGTCCGCAAGCGCGGAAGGGCCGAAAAACGGCGGTTTCGACGGCCGTTTAGCCTTTGAAACGAGGCAGAAAGGCGAAATGACGGAAAGGGTGGCAGGGCCCGAGGGGCTCAGGTTCTATCCGGGCTTTCTGGACCGCGCCCGGCAGGCGGCCCTGATGGCGCAAGTCGACGCGGTGCTGGCCGCCGCCCCGGCCTACCGGCCCGCCATGCCGGGTTCCGGCAAGCCGTTTTCGATCCTGATGGCCAATGCAGGCCCCTTGGGCTGGATCAGCGACAAGGCGGGCTACCGCTACCAGGCGCATCATCCGGTCACCCTTGCGCCCTGGCCGCCGATCCCGCCCTTGGGCCTTGAAATCTGGGAGGCCCTGGCCGATTACGCCGCACCGCCGGAATGCTGCCTGATCAATCTCTACGAGCCGCCGCGGGCCAGGATGGGCCTGCACCGGGACGCCGATGAAGAGGCCGAAGACGCGCCGGTCGTCTCGATCTCTCTGGGCGACCGGGCGCTGTTCCGGATCGGCGGCGCGGCGCGGCGCGATCCGACCCGGTCCTTCAAGTTGGATTCGGGCGATGTGATCGTGCTGGGGGGTGACGCCCGCCACAGCTATCACGGCATCGACCGTGTGGACTTCGGCACTTCGACGCTGCGCGACCTGCCGGGCCGGATCAACCTCACGCTGAGGCGGGTGACGCGGCCGGGTTCTTGATCCGGTAGAAGATCGCATACAGCACCGGCAGGAGGACCAGCGTCAGCACCGTGCCCACGGTCAGGCCCCCCATGATCGTGACGGCCAGGGCCTCGAAGAAAACGTCGGGCAACAGCGGGATCACCCCCAGAACCGTCGTCGCAGCCGTCAGGCAGACCGGGCGCACGCGCGAAACCGTCGCATCCACCACGGCGTCGTAAGGCTGCTTGCCTTCCGCCAGTTCGAGATTGATCTGGTCCAACAGAACGATCGCGTTCTTGATCATCATGCCGGACAGACTCATGGCGCCCAGCAACGCGACGAACCCGAACGGCGCCCCGGTCGCCAGAAGCGCCGGTGATATTCCAATCAGCACGAACGGGATCGTCAGGAGGATCATGAATGTCGGGCGGAACGCATTGAACAGCGCGATCATGATGAACAGCATGATCGCCGCGGCGGGCACGACACCCGGAACCAGGCTGGCCTTGGCGTCATTGGAATCCGCGTACTCTCCGTCGAAAAACAGGTCGTAGCCGATCGGCAGGTCGAACGCCTCGAAGTCTTCGCGCACGGATTCAAGGAAATCGGGCAGCGTGACGCCGAAGGCGGGTTCGGCCTCCACCGTGATCGTCGGGCGTTTTTGATACCGGGCGATAATGGGGTTTTCCCAGACGATGTTCGTGCCGTTCGTGACCTGAGACAGCGGCACGGTCGCCGATGCGCCGCGCGGCTGAACCTGCAGAACGTCCAGGGTGGTGAAGTTGTCCTCCAGGTCCTCGATATGACGCAGCCTGATCGGCAGCATGGTGTTGTCTTCACGGTAAAGCCCCACCGTGCGCCCGTCGAAGGTGCGTTTCGTGGTCTCGGCGATGTCCTCGCGCGAGACCCCGGCCCAGCGCGCCCGCTCGTCGTTGAAATCGGGCTCCAGGCGGCGCGTTCGCTGGCGCCAGTCGATCCGCGCATCGGCCATCAAGGGGTGTCCATCCAACAACCGCAACGCATCTTCGCCCAGACGCCGGAGTTGTTCGGGCTCGGCCCCGACCGGCCCCATGATGCGGGCCTGGAACTTCCACGGGTTGCTGGGGCCCAGGGCGTAGAGCCGCACCCGCACCATGGCCTGGGGTATGTTCTCGCCGACCCAGGTTTTGGTTTCCTCAGCCAGTTCCCGAACGACATCGCCAGAGCTTGTGTTGACGACGATATTCGCGAAGGACTGGAAGGGATATTCCGAATCGACCGGAAGATAGAACCGCGGCGGGCCGGCGCCGACGAACGTGCTGGCGCTGACGATGCGTTCGTCCTCCAGGAGGTGCTGTTCGATCTTCCTGGTGTCCTCGGCGACCTGCTGGATCCGGGTGCCTTCGGGCGCCCAATAATCGATCAGGAATTGGGCCCGCTCCGCATCGGGGAAGAACTGCTGGGAGACGCCTTGAAAGCCAATGAATGCCACCACCAGAAGCCCAACCAGGCCGCCGAGGAAGGGAAACCGCATTCTCAGGGCCTTGACCAGGAACCCCCGGAAGACCGTGTAAAAGCGGCCGCCGTAGGCATCACCGCCGTCGCCCGCCGCCTTGGGGATCATGTAGACGAGCTGCAGCGGCGTCACCGTCAGCGAGATCAACCAGCTCAGCAGCAGCGAGATCCCGACAACGGTAAACAGCGCCCGGCAGTATTCGCCGGCGCTTTCCTCTGACGCGAAGATCGGGAAGAAGGCAAGCACGCCGATGATCGTGGCGCCCAACAGCGGCCAGGTGGGGATCGCCGCGGACTCGATCGCGGCCTCCTTGGGCTTCATGCCGCGCTGCAGGCGAACGAGATAGTTGTCTGCCACGACGATCGCATTGTCGATCATCATGCCCAGCGCGATGACCAGGGCCCCCAGGGACATGCGGTGCAGGTCTTCGCCGATGATCGCCATGACGATGAAAGTCGCCAGCAGAGTGAGCAGCAAGGCCGTTCCGATAACGACCCCGACGCGCCAGCCCACCGGCCAGATCAGGACGCCCAGCACGATGGCCACTGCGAGCGCCAGACTCAACATGAAGTCGGCGATGGAATCGACCACCAGGTCCGACTGCCATGCGATCCGGTGCAACTGAATGCCCAACGGCAATTCCGCCTCCAGCTCGGCCAGGCGCTCGTCGATATTGGTGCCGGTCCGCACGACGTTGCCGCCCCACTCGTTGGCGATCGCGATCCCGATTGCCGATGCGCTGAAGAACCGGTCGCTCTCGTCACGCTTGCTGAAACGCATCAGCTGTACGGGAGGCGTCGCGTATCCTGTGGTCACCGTACCCAGGTCGCCAATGGTAATGAGCTCGGTCGTGCGCGACGGGTTGCGCCCCGACGGCACGATCGTTCGCGAACCCGACGGCGTCGTCAGCGACATCGGTCGGTTGTTGAATTCCGTCAGGACCAGCCGTTCGATGTCTTCGGGCGAGCTGAAGGTTCCCGTCGGCGAGAACCGGAAGCGTTTGTCCTGGGCGTCGACCCCGCCCGCGTCCACCACCATGTTCTGCTGGCGCAGCGTCGCCTCGATGGTCTCGGAGTTCAAACCCAGCTCGACCAGCTGCTGTTCGGAGACATCCACGTAAACCACGCGCTGCTGGACACCCCACAGCTCGACCCGGGCGACGCCGTCGACCACGCCGAGCTGGGTCTGGAGAAACTCGGCATAGTCCTCCAGCTCCGCGTAGCTGTAGCCGTCGCCGGTCACGGCCATCAGGAACCCATAGACGAACCCGAAATCGTCGCCGATGTCCGGCTCACCGGCGCCCGGCGGCAAGAGATGCTGTACGTCGTTGATTTTGTTTCGTAATTCGTCCCAGACCTGCGGCAATTCTGCGGCCCAGTACTGCGACTTGATGTCGACTCGAATGAGCGACGAGCCTGGACGCGACAGCGAATAAAGCTCGTCGACCTGGGACAATTCCTGAAGAGCCGTCTCCAGCAGATCGGTGACTTCCTGCTCGACCTCCTGCGCGCTGGCGCCCGGATAAGGCGTCACCACCACCGCGGTATTGACCGAAAAATCGGGATCTTCCAGCCAGCCCAACTGGAAGAAACTGAAGACGCCGCCGACGAGGATCAGGCCGGCAAGGAACAACGTGACGGCGCTGCGTTCGATCGCGATCTTGGGAAGGCTCATGTCTGCGGCCTCCCCTTCTTATCGCGCCATCGCGGGAACGCGAACCTTCTGGCCCTCGCGCAGGACATGGACCGCCGTCGTTGCGACCCACTCGCCCGGTTCGATGCCGCGCACGCGCATTCCCTGTCGCGTGTGCGCGAGTTTTTCGATCTCGCGTTTCGACGCGGTCAACTCTGTCGGGTCGATCACCCAGACGAGATTGCGCTGGCCGTCATCGGAGAAGATCGAATTCAGCGGAACGTCATACCCCTCTCCACCCGGGGCCTGAGCCACTTCGACCTTTCCCGAGGCCCGCCCTGCCATGCCGGGAAGGATCTCGGCGCCTTCGGGCTGGTCCATCACCAGGGTGACGGGGAACGTGCGGGTCGTCTCGCTGGCCTCACGGCCGACCTCCGAGATTGCCGCAGGAATCTGCAGGTCGGGGAACGCGTCGAACCTGACGCTGATGTCGCGGGCGAAGGAAACGAGGGAGATCAGGTTCTCGGGAATATTGACGACGCACTCGATGCTGGAAATGTCGAGTAGGCGAACGATCGGCTGCTTTGCCTGCACGTTCTGAAAGTTTTCCACATAGGTCGACGCGATGAGGCCCTCGAACGGCGCCCTCAGCTGGGTATCGTCCAACGCCTTGGCGCGGATCGCAACTTCGGCCTGGGCGCCATCGAATTCGGCCTGGGCGTTCGTGAGATCCTGCTCGGCCACCGCACCGGATGCGCGCGCGCGGGCAATGCGGTCCCTCAGCGCCTCGGCCCGATCGGCCCGTGCCTGGGCCTGGGACAGGGCATTCTGGAAATCCGCCGGATCGAGGCGCGCCAGAAGCGTGCCCGCCTCAACCTCGGAACCGACTCGAACGGGACGCTCGATCAGCCGGCCCGGCACTTCGAAAGCCGCGTTGACCTCCTCGACGGCTTCGGCGCGGCAGGGAAACGAGCGACGCTCGAGCGCTTCGGCATCGAGGATCTTCATCGCCCGGATCGGACGGATGACTTCCTCGGGTTCCGGCGCGTCGTCGCACGCCGCGACGGCCAGGCAAGCCGTGAGAACAATCAGTGACCGTAATGGAACAAGCCTACCCATCGCGCTGCGACCCTTTCGTGCCGACGCCTGGGACCGGAACGACGCAACACGGTGCCCGGCCCCATCCCGGGACTCACAGGGCGGCGTGCGCGCGTTCTCATGATTGACGATTGACGGTCCCCAGCTCTTGCATCCCCGCAGCAATCTTCTGCGCAATTCAAGAGGGAGGCAAGCAACTTGACGGTGCCGGGCGGTGACGCGACAACGCGCACCACTTTCGAGGTATCACTTTGGAGGTATCACTTTGGAATCCAGAAACTTACGAGGTACCTCTAAGAGAATAGTAGAACTATCTAATTTTTAGTTTCCGAATCAACGCGGTGCACCTCAAAGCTCGACTGTCACAGTAACGCCTCGGCGCCCGTGTGACGGCAGCGTCACACGAGAGTCACGGCATAAGCCTTTGAAGGGAATGCGCAGCGGGTAATCAGGCCGTGGTGTCAACATGATCGGACTCGTCCGGCGGCGTTTCAGGGTCGCCTTTGGCCACAATCACCATGGCCGGGCGCAAAAGCCGGTCGTGCAGCAGGTAGCCGGGCGCCAAGACCTCCACCACGGTGCCCGCCGGCTGGCCGGTGTTCGGAAGCTCCGACATCGCCTGGTGATAGTCGTAGGTGAACTTTTCGCCCTTGGGATCGATGCGCTTGATGTCGTTCTTTTCGAACCCCTTCAACAGGGCCTGCTCCGTCATCTCCACCCCGACCAGCAGGCTCTTCAGCGCCTCGTCCTGCTCGGCCGCTTCCGCCGGCACCGAATCGATCGCCCGGCGCAGGTTGTCGATCACCTCCAACAGATCCCGGGCCAGTCCGCTGGCGGCGTATTTCGACGCGTTCTGGCGTTCCTTTTCGGCCCGGCGCCGGGTGTTTTCGACCTCGGCGAAGGACCGGACCAGCCGGTCCTTCAGCTCTGCGACTTCGGCTTCCAGGGCCGCAATCCGCCCCTCAGGGGTTTCCGGCTCGCCCGCCTCTTCCACCGCCGCTTCCGCAACGGCGTCTTCCGCCGCAGCGGCCGCTTCGTCCGCTGCGTCGGTCTCCTGCGCTGGCGCGTCCTGGTCGTCGGCCGCCTCGGCGTCGCCGGCGGCCTTCTTCTCGTCGTTCATGGGGTTCTTCGTTCCTTGACAGTCAACCGATCAGGCGGCTTACGACTTTGGCCGTATAGTCCACCATGGGAATGATGCGGGCATAATTGATCCGTGTCGGTCCGACAACACCGATCGCGCCGACGATGTTGTCGCGGCCGCTGGTAAAGGGCGAAATGATCATCGAACAGCCGGCCAGCGAGAACAGCTCGTTGTCCGAGCCGATGAAGATCTGCACACCCTGCGCGCCGTCGGTGGCGTCCAGCAGCTTCAGCAGCGCTTCCTTGGTTTCAAGCGCGTTGAACAGGGCGCGGATATGCTCCAGGTCCGCCAGCGCCGAGACGTCTTCCAAGAGGTTCGCCTGGCCCCGCACGATCAGCACGCCCGGTTCGGCGCCGGCGTCGTCCGGATTGTCGGACCAGACCGCCAGCCCCTCTTCCACCACCTTCTTGGTCAGCTCGTCGATTTCCGCCCGCTGGGCGGCCACTTCGCGCCGGATCTCGGCCTGGGCCTCGCGCAGGCTGCGGCCGACCAGTTTCGACGACAGGAAGTTCGTCGCCTCCACCAGCACGGACGACGGCAGGCCCATTGCCACCTCGATGACCCGGTTTTCCACCAGCCCGTCCTCGGTGACCAGCACCACAAGGGCGCGGCCGGGCCCAAGGCTGACGAATTCGATATGCCGCAGCCTTCCTTCGGTTTTCGGCGACATCACCAGCCCGGCGCAGTGGGACAGGCCCGACAGCAGGGCCGATGCTTCCTCCAGCACCTGGTTGAAGGACCGGCCCGAGGCGCTGCACTTCGCCTCGATCGCCTTGCGTTCGTCTTCGGTGACGTTGCCGATTTCCAACAGGCCGTCCACGAACAGGCGCAGGCCCGCCTCGGTCGGCAGCCGGCCGGCGGAGGTGTGCGGCGCGTAAAGCAGGCCCAGATCTTCCAGGTCCGCCATGGTGTTGCGCACCGTCGCCGGCGACAGTTTCATGTTCAGCTTGCGCGACAGCGTGCGCGAGCCGACCGGTTCGCCGGACTCCACATAGCCTTCGACAACCAGGCGCAGGATTTCGCGCGATCTTTCGTTTAATTCGGAGATCATCTCGCCGCGGAATCTAGGGAGCGCCCGGACCAAGGTCAACCGAGACCCCGCGGCGCGCCCTCTTCGCTGGACCTCGGCCCACGCAACCGCTAGCTTGCGCTCTTCTTTCCCTAAAGCAGCGCGGTTCCCATGCGTCCCAGCGGCCGGTCCAACGATCAAATGCGCGCCGTGATCCTCGAACCCGAGGTCGCGAAATATGCCGAAGGCTCGTGCCTGGCGCGGTTCGGCGACACCCACGTCTTGTGCGTCGCCAGCGTCGACGACAGCGTGCCGCCCTTCCTCCGGAATTCCGGCAAAGGCTGGGTGACCGCCGAATACGGCATGCTGCCGCGGTCGACCCACAGCCGGATCGACCGCAAACGCGCCGCCGGGTCGGGCCGGACCATGGAGATCCAGCGCCTGATCGGCCGATCGCTGCGCGCGGTCACCGACCTGGGCGGTTTCGGCGAACGCCAGATCCGCATCGATTGCGACGTCGTCCAGGCCGACGGCGGCACCCGGACGGCGTCGATCACCGGCGCCTATGTGGCGCTCTACCTGGCGTTCCGCCACCTGCAGACCATCGGCGTGATCGACACCATTCCGTTGACCGATGCGGTCGCGGCGGTTTCCTGCGGCCTCTACGAAGGCGCCCCGGTGCTGGACCTGGATTATGACGAGGACGCCGCCGCCCAGGCCGACGCCAACTTCGTCTTCACCGGCGCCGGCGGCCTAGTGGAAGTCCAGGCGACCGCGGAAAGCCATCCCTTCTCCGAAGACGAATTCCAGGCGTTGCTGGGGCTGGCGCGCAAGGGCGTTTCGGAACTGGTGACCATCCAGAACGCCGCCCTGGCGCCCTGAGGCGGGTTTCCGATGGTTCGCAGGTTCTCCGGCGACAGCCTGGTCATCGCCAGCCATAACAAGGGTAAGGTGCGCGAGATCGCCGAGATGGTCTCCGACCTGGGCATCCAGGTGACGTCTGCGGGCGAACTCGGCCTGCCCGAGCCGGAAGAGACAGGCGATACGTTCATCGCCAACGCGATCCTGAAGGCCAACAGCGGCGCCGAAGCCAGTGGACAACCCTGTCTGGCGGATGATTCCGGCCTGTGCGTCGCGGGGCTGGGCGATGCGCCGGGCATCTATTCGGCGCGCTGGGCGGGACCCGACCGGGATTTCGCGGTCGCCATCGCCCGGGTCCAGAAGGAACTGGGCGACACGCCCGACCGGCGGGCGCACTTCGTCTGCGCGCTGGCGCTGGCCTGGCCCGACGGGCATGTGGAGTGTTTCGAAGGCCGGGTCGACGGCACGCTGTCGCCCGAATCGCGCGGCACAAACGGGTTCGGCTACGATCCCATCTTCGTTCCCGACGGCCACCAGCGCACCTTCGGCGAGATGCTGCATGAGGAAAAGAACCCGCTGACCCACCGCGCCGACGCGTTCGAAAAGCTTGTCGCCGCCTGTTTCGCAAAGCCGGCGACCCAGGGCTGAGTCCCATGTCCGGTTTCGGGCTTTATGTGCACTGGCCGTTCTGTCTATCCAAGTGCCCCTATTGCGATTTCAACAGCCACGTGCGCGCCGGCGTCGACGACGACCGCTGGCGCCGGGCCTATCTGCGCGAGCTGGCCCGCGCCGGCGAAGAGGCGGGCCCGCGCCGGCTGGGCACGATCTTCTTCGGCGGCGGAACGCCGTCGCTGATGGACCCGGCGACCGTTGCGGCCGTGATCGAGGCGGCGACGGCCCAGTGGCCCGCATCCGACGACATCGAGATCACCCTGGAGGCGAACCCCACGTCGGTGGAGGCGTCGCGGCTGGCCGATTTCGCCGCCGCCGGCGTCAACCGGGTCTCATTGGGCGTGCAAGCGCTGGACGACGGCGCGCTGGCCTTCCTGGGCCGCGAGCACGGCGCGGCCGAGGCGATCCGCGCCGTAGAGGCCGCGGCGGACCTGTTCCCGCGCTTTTCCTTCGACCTGATCTATGCGCGGCCGGACCAGACGCCCGCGGCCTGGCAGGCGGAACTGACCCGGGCCCTGGCCTTCGCCGGCGACCACCTGTCGGTATATCAGCTCACCATCGAGCCGGGGACGGCCTTTTTCGGGCGCCACCAGCGCGGCGAGGCCCTGACCGCGCCCGAGGACGCAGCCTCCACGCTCTACGCCATGACCCAGGAGGTGCTGGCCGGGGCCGGCCTGCCGGCCTACGAGATCTCCAACCACGCCGCCCCCGGCGCGGAAGCGCGCCACAACCTGATCTACTGGCGCGGCGGCGACTATGCCGCGATCGGCCCCGGCGCCCACGCGCGGCTTGCCGCGCCGGACGGCCGGCGCGCGATCCGGCGGACCCGCCTGCCGGAAAAATGGCTCGAGACCGTGGAGGCCCAAGGCCACGCCAGCGATGAGGACGCGCTTTTGTCCGGCGAAGCCTGGCTGGAAGAAAGCCTGATGATGGGCCTGCGCCTGGCTGAGGGCGTAGAGATCGCCGCGCTGGAACGCCGGCACGGCGGCCGGCTGGACACCCTGGTGGATGCGGGCCGGCTGGCCCAGCTGGTCGAAGGCGGGTTCCTGGAACGGAACGATGGATATCTGCGCACAACGGCCGACGGCCGCCAGCGCCTGAATGCGGTGCTGTCGCATTTGTTGGCTTAAGCTGCTGCGAAGT
>Ga0056115_1001405_pt1 | contig 11426 bp, 8 predicted proteins | sample WorMetOlspDAHAB1_FD_77007 | JGI IMG/M metagenome (GOLD analysis project Ga0056115, IMG submission 77007) | Marine gutless worms symbiont microbial communities from Max Planck institute for Marine Microbiology, Germany - Olavius sp. DAHAB.1 ... | reverse complement strand
CCCTATAATTATCGGTGTGACCATGCCTATCCTTCGATGTCAGTTTTGTTTTGTTGCAAGCTGTTTTGTTCTTTACTTTAGTAACATTATTTTTTAATTGTGTTTAGAAGTTACATGATTGTTTGGAAAATTATATCGTAGTTTAGGAGTAAAACTTGGGAGATTCCGGTTATCCTGAGGCAGTTTAATATGCTGGAGAAGAAGCATGGCTGTGTGGTTTGTCTTGAATGACATGGACGACATGGATGAACGCTATGACAGTTATGGCTGATTTCCACCGTCATGTATTGGTTGCCGTATTTGTAGCCGTTGCGTAGCTGTTTCCGTAAAAACCGTGTTTGTACCTGCCATTTATGCCGTTGCTGCTGGGGCGTGTGCATGGCAATAGCGCGGCATGCCCAGGAGGCAGGGCGCCAAGTTTCCCGCGCAAAAGAGTGGGCGGAGCTCCAGGCACGTACGAACAACAGGTATGGAAAAATAGAACTTGATCCTATATGAACAGCAGCAGATACGTGATGGTGGAAACAAGGCATTAGGCCAAAGTGGCCAATGGCAGCTGATGATCTATTGTTGCACAATACTTGCATCAAGTCTCGGTAGAGTGACAATTAGAGAACGGATGATTATCGGATCGGTATCGTATCGAAACCGATACTGGGTGTATCGTATCGAATCGTATTGGCTTATTGGCTTCTGTTGTATTGGCCGATATTACATGCATCAATGCAGGTTTAGCATGAGCTGTTTACAGGTCGCATTAAACAGCAGATCAAAGGACATTCACGTCGGTCACCCGCCACGTGCGGGAGCTCCATATGATCCAGGATACGGGAGAGGGTTGGAGGGGTGGGAGGAGGGAGATACCAGCTTCCCCGTGACACCGACACCAAGAGGGGCAGTACTGGCAACCAGCGACAGATGACGCCGCACTCCCCTCCCCCCACCAGCAGGAAGTGATAACAACTGTCTAAACTGTCAATCATACTAACGTTTCTACGAATTCACCAGTCGTAAAACCGACTAAGCGCGCAAGTTGGTGTGTTGCTAATGGTCTGCTTGTTGAGCCTTGGATGGAGTGTGCCACTTAATGCATAAAATAGCTGCGTTCTCCCGACCAGCCTGGTATAATGATATAAGTGACTGGGACACTAGCACAAGGAGTACTCGTATTGGTATCGGTATCGGCCGTCGTGCATATACTCGAATACTCGTCGTATCGGATCGTATCGGTGCGTGCCCGTATCGTTCGTTCTTGAGTGACAATGATAGCAGATGTAGTATACACAGATTCATAACTACCAAAAACTAAAGCTATCACTAGGGATGTATGTAAGTCACGAATTCACGATTGCCGTGATTACCGTGATTTTCGCCTTGTGCCGTGATTTTCGACAATTGCCGTGATTCTTTGTCACGGCTGTGATTATCACCAAAATTAGTGCAATTTCAATTTCCAAACGGTCAATTTTATCTAAATATTTGTAGCGCATTTCTTTTATTTGGCGGGTATAGTTGCATCATTAACCATGCTTCATTGCCGGGACTACATGCTTACAGAACGATGGCATCATGCAGTTGCACGGCTGCACAGCGCTCTTTTTGATGTCAGACAGATAGCCTACAGATACAGCTGGTGACACCGACGCTTGTGACCACAAGCATGCAGCTCCGCATCCTGTCGCGTGGGAAAAAGCATCCACAGTGTCAGCCAGTCAATAAGGCCAAATTACTCATCGGTCGGGGCCAGTTACGACAACATTTACCGATACGGTACTGTAGACATGTGGGTGGGTTCAGAAGCAATTAAACGACAGATGACATGGCAAGAGGTGTGGCTTAGCAACCAGCTCACGCAATGTTCCTGCCGCTTATAGGCTGGAGTGCATGTCATCGTTCTGGCGGCTGAACTCCTATGAAACGGAGATGAAATGAGTCAGACGACAGACAAGCGCGTAACAACACATTAAAGTTCTAGCAAAAGTTGCATAACTTTGTTCATAAGCGGTACAGCATTTGCCCACTCGCCAAAGACTAAACTGGGATTAATGCTTGACTTTCACTGTATTTTTTTGTCTGATAGTATTTTAATTCTTTGAGACGTGCATGATCCTAAAAATAGAGCGGCGTGACTATGATAATATTTACCGATATACAGTAGAATAGTTTTGATCGCATACTGTGCTAAATTGAAGGCCGTGATTTTCCTAATTTTTTTCAAAACCACGCCGTGATTTTGCCGATTTTTTACCGTGATTTTAATACATCCCTAGCTATCACTAAGCCTATACCTAATCCTAAAATTCTACTACTTGAGAGTTAGCCACTGCTAGTTAGCTCACCATTCTATTAGTAATTTTACAGTTGACCGATACCCATCAGTACCTACGCAATTGCCTTTTGATCGTCAGCTGCCGTTGCCACTGTTTCTAATTGTTGTCATCTCCTTCATTTTTAGAACCACTGTAGCTGTGTATGTGTACTTACTTACTGGACATTTTGCTGAAAAAAAAACCAGCTCGAGGTCAGTCAAGTTGCAATCTGGATGATTCATGGACTTGTCAACTTGCTGTCATCAAATTTTAAAAATCACATTTAGAGCGAATATATATTATAATTTTTACATTGAACATTTTGGCAAGTTGACAAGTCTGTCAGTCGTGCAGTCTGCAAGTTGACGAATCCATGACTTGACTGACTACAGGTTCATTTATTGGCAAATTATCCAGTTACCGTGTATATGTGTACATATACCAGATTACACTTTAAATTAGTTCAGTGTGGAATAGGAATTGAGTAATACGTGCTCTTACTGCCTTATTACTTACAATGTGTAATCATATCCTGCCTATTGGCTTGATGGAACATACACACATTAAGTGGAATATTGTACTTGTATGATCAGGACTCAGCATATCTGTACAAGATATTACAGTGCTGTTCTCTGTATTCTTATATACAGTTTGTGATAATGCCTGATGAATGGACAGTTCTAAAGCCGAGGAAGGATTTTCTTAGTATATACGGTACCCTGGAATGGATCACTGCTTGGACTGAATTTAATGATTGCCCTCTGGAATGGGTAACAGATTGTGTGACAAATGTGTACTGTTCGGACAAACTGTGTACTATTTGTTTCATGTGAAAAAATTGAGAACCCTTGAAAATATTTAACCTTTAAATAAATTATTGCTGATTTTCATTGTAGCGATACCTAAAGTATATTTTGGGAGCTACAGGCAGCTATTTCTGCACATTTTAGTTTTGAGCAACATGTTCTATCATTGATGACCTGCAGGCTGCATCAGTTTGTAATGACAGACTGTGATAAGATGTGAGCTTACAAATTAAAAGAAATATTAATGAAAGTGAAGTGATATCACTTTAATTAATATTTGTTTGCCAAATACTGTTGAATAGTTGATTGTTTTGTGTGGTAGTTGTCAGCGTTGATTGAGCCAAAATGAAATGTTTTCGTTTCAGGTTTAAATCGTGATCAAGAGGTCAAGCCGTCAATTCCTGGGGATGGTTTACTTCTCAGAATTTCTAAATTTTCAACTAAACAGCTCCCTGCAGAGGTTGGTGGTAACAGTTATGCAGGAGAGGTGATACATAAAGAAGTTTCACCTGCATGTCAACAGTCCAGTGAAAAAACTCATCCATTGTCGTGCAGATTGGATGCAGGTGTATTCGAAAAGCATGTTGTTGAGAATGAACAAGATTCCACCACTGAGGCTGCATTGTCAGCTGATTCCAGTAAGAATGTTTGCCAGTCAGTAAAACCAACCAGTCCAGAGATTGTTGATAGTCGTGGCAAATTGGAGAAGGACATAAGCGTTCCGGAGGTTAGAGTGGAACAGAAGCCAGACACACTGCTCAGTACAGAATTTTGTGTGCAGAAGAAAGACGATCGATTGTCATTGAAGAGTGATTATAAAAAATCCAACAGTGTTATGCCATCAAGTTCTTCCGAGACGAAGGCATCCAAATCCAAAACCGGTTACTCTCATCGTCGACACCGTAGTTTGTCAGATGGCGACGGCAGTCGTCGCCATCAGCACCATCATCGTCACCGCCATGGGCATAAACATCATGAGAAAGCGGGTTCCGAACAGACATCAAGGAATGCGGAACAGCTTGTTCCACCTTTGAAGATCCGAGTGGAGCACCACAGTAAGTGTGTGGACCAACAGTCGGCTGTGGCTGCAACGTACTCGGTTAATGCTAGTTGTGCAGATAATGCGGTTGATCCTGTGGGTGTTGTCATGAAAACCAGTGACCCACAGTGTTCAAAGGCTGTTATGTCGTCGATATCCGTTGTTGCCGATGTGAAAACCGAGAAAGACAATGTTCTGCCTGTAGGCAGTGCTGTTTCAAGCAAAGCCGAGACAGATGTTACTACTGATCAAAGAAGGACTCGAAGTGCTGGTGCAGCAAAGCCAGTTCCACAGATTACAAAGAGGCGTTTGACATTTGAGGAATCGCTTATTGCGGGCACGTGTATCAGTACCACATCTGGTCCAGTGGTGGGAACCGATTCTGTGAAGGTGTCTACAACAATGCAGTCGGGAAGTTGCAGTGAAAATTACACCAAAGAGAGTGTTCAGTCAACAGCTAAGCCACTGGCTGACACCAAATCTACTTTGCCGTTAAAGACGTCAGAAAATAGAGAAATTGTTCCAAGCCTCCCTAAAAAGGTGAAGTTGGAAGACATAGGGTCAGCGTCTGCTCCGCATTTAAGCAGTAGGAATAAGGCACCAGAAGTTAAGATGAATGAGAAGTCTTCCGATACTACTAGTGGAGAATCAAACCTCAAGGAATCACTGAGCCATTCTGTTTCACTACGTAAAGAACCTGAAAATAAATCTGCAGCTATTCATCATGATGTTACTTGTGACTCTAAAACTGATTCTGTCTCAGATGATTCGTTTAAGTTAATTAAGTCCGGTAACGGCCTGGTTAGTTCTAGCAATGTGCCTAGCACAAAGAAAGATGCAGCCGAATCAGCCGTTATATCGGCGGAAGAACCAGCTTCTAATTCTACTTCACAGTTGTCGGACAGAACCAGTCATCATCATCACCGCCATCACCACCGTGACCATCACTTCCGGCATTTGGATTCCAGTTCCAGGCCACACAGAATGACAGGCAGTGAGCTTGACTACGAACTTAAACGCAGCCGTCATGGCGGAGGCAAATATTCCTCCCTGATGCACGTTGAAACTCAACCAAATGGCGGCGCCAGTGTGCTACATGCATACGATGATGAGCTTTCAGCTCTCACTCCTCGTGAGTTGTCGGAATTTGTCCGAGAATTCTTTCGGATTGTGTTTGATGAAGAACCGGTTGGAGTTCCCCACTATGTGATGGGCATAGTGCATAACTCCGCCACTTACCTTCCCGACATTCTGGAGTACTTTGCGAGCGCTCATCCCGACATGGTAGTGAAACGGAGTCACCTCGGAAAATCCTCAGATCTCGAGACGACGACGATGTCTGAATACTTCAAGCTTGTTCAGTCTACTTACCTCGCTGGCACTTACCGCACAGGACCACTCGATCATTTCAGCATTGTCGGTACAAAGGCCGAAGAGACGGGCGGGTACTTTCCGGAATTTTTGGACCTGCTTGATCAGAACGAGTTTCTTAAGTGTGTTTTGCCATGGGGCAGAATGTCAGAGCTGGAAAATCTGCCACGTAACGAAAGCAATGATGGTCCAATTGTATGGGCTCGGCCTGGTGAACAGGTTGTGCCAACTGCCGATATGCCAAAATCTCCGCAAGTGAAAAAACGGTAAGCGGCTGTCTGCTAGCTCATGTTTTGCTTGTTTAGTGTCGTTGGAGATACTCCAGTGGTAAATTGGGTATATATAGCTGATTATAAAGTCTAATTTAATAGGCTGAATTTGTTACCTTTAAAATTCCTATTGTAATAGTTTTTTTAAAGTAGTGATTGTTTATTTGCATTAATGATATAATTTTGGCTCTCTGCCATTCCAGTGTAGTTTTGCAATTAAGGCAAGTTGTTCATACCCATGTGTTTAGTCACCAAGCAATGTAATTGAATACCAGCCACAGGAAGGTGATACTGATCTTGTATAGCAGATGCAGACATTCCTCATTGTAGACTTACATGCCTATGACTGGGAAATATGCAGCTACTTACGTTTTTGCAAAAGCACAACAAGCTGCTATTTTCTGAATGAGTACAGCATGCTTGCACTTGGCTATTGCTGTATGATCTTGCAGTTTTCAAGCCAGCAAGTGCTTTTTCACTGTTGCTAGAGATTCATCTAAGTTAATTAAGTTTGGTGACGGCCTGGTTATTTCTAAGATGTGCTAGAGCAACACCTAAAGCATCCATATGTATTATAGCATGACAGTAGCACAGACTGCAGAAGATAGTCACTGTGACTGATGTTATGGTTATGGATAGCCTATTTGTCCTTCTTGTACTAGTAATACCTAGCTTTGTTTTGGCACTGGCTCACTCGGGTTGTCCTGGAAAAAGGAACCGGGAGGTAATCAATATGTTGACAACTAATGGTGTTGAATTTAATGCACCGTTTGCAATGTGGACAGTGGCATCAATGAGCTGAAGAACCTGCAGTTTCTTCCTCGTGCGTCAGAATCACGAGAGGTGATGGTTGAGGATCGAACCCGTGCACATGCTGATCACGTCGGTTACGGCTTTGATCGGAGTACCACTGCCGCCGTTGGAATCTTGAAGGCCGTACATTCACCCGATGAGCTGTGAGTATATTTTAAAAAGTTTAAATGCATTGCGTGTTTGTATCATGTGTTGATAATATGTGCATCTGACAAAATCGTGGATTGTTTATTTTATGTATACATTCAGTAATTGTTATTGGTAATGAATATAGTGATACTTTAATGATATACAACTACAAGTTTAGTGCCTAGAGTTCTTCGTATTTCAGTAGTTTTCTAGTTTCTTTTTGGTCGCAATTTATTGTGCATTAACGAACTGGCAAGTTTTCTGTTACAATCAATTGCTGCTTCAAAGTTTTGTTTAGAATAACAAAAACTAAAAACCAGTGTTGGATAAAACATTAGTTGATCTCGTAGCACCCAATTCTCAACTTGCAGAGTTAAATTATATTTAAACATAATGGCAGGCAAACAGAATTAACAGTAGAAATGCTAAGAACTGCTAGAATGGTATTGGTTCATGTGTCAACAGAGTTTAAGCTGATAAATGTATGGAAAAAAAATTTATGGATTCAGAAGTATTGATAGAAATTTGTATTTATTTATAGATGTGCATACGTAAATAAATGTGTGTCAATACTTCTGAATCCATAAAAATTGTCAAAGTTTAGTTTTTGGAGGCTTAGTAGTTCCAGAAATAATGATAAATGTTTATTCTCACGAATATTATAGGATTTTTGGGTGTGAACTACAACCAAGTTTCTTGATCATTTATAGGGGTAGATCCGATGAATAGGAAATTTCAGTCTTGTGGGATAGCATTTGCTTTAAGCTTTTTATTACAAATTGGTTCTTTTTTGAATGACACAACATGCCAGTGTAGCACATCAACTGCTGCAGTACAGGCTGTGATTTTACTAAGAAAAATTCCCGCTCTTAGCAGTGCGGATTTGTTACCATATTTAACTGATGGTCGCGTCATATTTAAATGAAATGTTGGATCACAGTTCACTAGAAGCAGAGTAAGGAGTGCAGTCTGTTGTGTTTCGTGCGTGTCAGTGACGACAAAGGTGTTGGTTCTCGAGTCGTGAAAGACACTGTATGTTTCCACGCTGCCAATTTTCAGCAAGTTGCCGAAAAACTGGTGCTTGATCTGCACGAGCCACCGATGTCACAGGTGCCCCATGTATATTGTGCATGTGTATTGGGGAGGTATTTGTTCGTTCCTGGCACATGTCATCGTAAGAAATGGATTATTGAACATTGATTCTGTAACAGGTGTTTTTGAGAGCTTTGTTGAACAGGTACAAGTTGACCTTACTTTGTTGTGTCGAGTGAAAAATATAGCTTTAAAAATAATACCAGCAACAGTAATAATAATAATTAGCACATTTTCTCAAAGCATTGTATGTATAGCTGTACAGGTTGAATAAGTTATTTATACATTATTTTTAACAGTACCAATCTCAGTCATTGTCAAAGTGCACCGCCTGATGAACTAGTTCTTCTGAAAACTAAACAGAAGTTCATTTATATAAGGCAAACAAAAAGTAAAGTTAAACAGCCCGGGAGTTCCAAAATATGATGTGATTTTCAGGATGATGATAAATCATAATCATTGGAAAAATGATTCAAATCAAAATCACAAATCATGCACAGAAAATCGAATTAAATCGAAATCGTAAGTCACATAAAGTGACTTCAATCGGCATTTATAAACCTTTTTATTTACCTCAACTATTATATATCGACTCTGTGTTTAGCAGTACTTGCATCACCGTTTACGTGTGTGTGTATGTGAAGTGTATTGTTTGGGTGGACGATGCCAAGCTGAACCAGCTACGTCGCGAGGGTGTTTGTTACGCGAATCTGAAACTGCGTCACAACGACATCTATTTCATCCCACGCAACGTAATCCATCAGTTCCGCACGGTGTCGGCTGTCACCAGCATTGCGTGGCACGTCCGCCTGAAGCAGTATTCGTCGACCGGCCGACGGACCGACAAGAGCGAATCCACGCCAAACCAGAAAACTGTCTCATCTGGCCGATCTGGAAAGAAAGTGCAGAAAGCCGGAGAGGAAAAGTCATATGATCAGCGCAGTACCGCGTGCCGACAGCTGAATATGCCAACTCCAAAGAAGTCCGAACACGACACTGATCACTGCATGGCCCGTGATTCGTCCAGCATAAAGGATGAAAAACAGCAGACAGCAATGAAGCAATTTGTCGGAGACGCGGGTAAAATCAGCAAGTCGGAATCCAGCACCAGAGACGTAACTGCGAAAAGTGACCGGCACGAAAGTGGAATCGCGACAAAGCCGAGTTCTTGTTCTCGACCGGCTGATAAACCGACGGACCAGAAGTCGCATGGTGCCGGTGATGCCAGGCACACGAGGAGAGGAAAACATGCTGATGACAAGACAGCCGAAAGAGGACACGGGCACGGTTCTCGCCGTTCTTCTCATTCAAGTCACTCGGGTTTAAAGCTTTCAAGTTCCACTGGTGAACACAGGACTCACCGTACACATCCTACCTCTTACCGACAAAAGTACGACGAAAGCCGTGGACAGGTTCATGCAGCGTTGCATTTGGACAAATTGTCGGATGTCAAATGGGCGCATTCAAGCTCCACGGAGCGTGTGCATGGTGGTAGTAAAAGTGTGGACACGAAGTCTAGTGGCACTGGAACACCAGCATCTGGTCCATTGGCACAAAGCAGTTGTAGCAAGCCAACAGATACCAGTGTCGGTCGTCACCACGAAATAAAACCAAAATATCAGAATTTAGTGCCGGGCAACAATGAATTAGATTCTCCGCAGCAATCACTAGCCAATACAATCAGCACCACATTACCTGATATTAAAATCCAGTGGGAAGAATGGAAAGCAGAGCCAGAGCCCCACATAGAGGTAGATAAAAGTCAGGTCGGCGAAGTCCCAAATCTCTTGATGTTGGCGGAACATAATAGTAGCTTTGAGAACGAAAACCATGATGTTGACTTGATAACAGCTTCCTCCAACAGCACGGCTGCAGTTTCATGTGCACCAGAACCAGCTTTGAACGTAACAACCATTGTACCCACAATGGCTGAAGATCTGCATTCTTCTGCTTGTAACACAGAGAACGATACATCGTTGGTCCCTCTGCCGGAACAACATAACAGTAATAACATTTCTGAAGCCTGTGCCTCTGTAGATGATGCTGAAAAAATTGACGTTGGTTTACCATGTACTTCCGATGTATCGTTGGAACAGCCTGTAGTTGACCAAGAGGCAGAATGTTTTACTAATGATGTACACAGCTCACTGTCAGATCATAATACCAGTGTTGTCGTTTCAGTATCAACGGCTGACGATAGTTTGAAAAATACATTGCCCGAGTTACCGTCCAGTGTAGATGATACTGTCGTCCATGGTGAGAATGATGTGGTACCGAGTACTGACGTCGGAGTTGTTTCCAGCTTGCAGTCTGTGGTGGAATGTTTTCCCGTGTCCTTACAGCTAGCGACTGATGTGGATTTGGAAAGCAGGAAAGAAGTGGAGGTTGAGGACTTGCAACTTTCCGACAGTCTGACTTGAGTTAATCTTGCACGTTATGAACTTTTTGGTTTTTTATCGCACTAACTTGGCTACTGCTGTGAGTGTTTTTTTTTGTGTTATTTTCCCCCACTAAGAATTTTTATGTGGCTGATTTAGCCTCCCTGCGAAGCTTACTCTTGCTGTGGTTAGCTTCTGAATCTAATCGCAATTACGTAACTGCCTGTCAGCGACGAATACACGGTTGGTTTAGTAATCTGAGAAAAATTGATTTACAGAAAGGCTAAAATGAGGATAATCACCCACTGTTCAACACTTTTTGTGTTAGTTGTTTAGCTCACTCTCTAGTCAAAACAACTTTTAAATAAGCACATGTTGTCTACATTGAAATCTAAATATGACTGTTACTGTGTAACTAATCCATTGTCGGTCATTATCACTTCTCATTGTTGTCATTTTTATATATTTTGTTTTATTACTTGTTTACTGTCCGGCCTAATTTTATGCGTTTGAATTTTAATGTCACATTAATTAAAATCTATTGTGGTGTTAGTTTTTTGACGTACTTTGTTCCCCCTAAAATTTGCACTTTCATATCGCCAGTATTGCACTAAGATAATGTGTCTGAATATACTTGCTGTTCCCGTTCTCCTGATAAGTCCCCAGCTGCATAGAAAATTTTGCAGCTCTTATTAATATTTTATTCCACTTGTAATTGCTCTGCCAGTGTATGTGCCACTGCTGATCAGTCTTATGTGTCGAGTTGTTAACTGAATTTACATACGTCGTTAATGCACATGTTTTCAACTACCGGGTATGTATTTACTAGTGGTCTGGTAACGGCTGACAGCTTTTCGTAGTCTTTTATTGTTTTGGACATTTAATGGTTTATACTCTTTACAAATTTCAGTTTCATGCGTCTGACCGAAACAGTTTCTATAGTATATCGGCATCGCTCGAGAATGTTAATTGTAATGTTTTAGTCGTTTCATTGTAGATGTACAATAGTTGAATAGTTTTTTAGCCAGTCCTATCAGGACCAGTTGTGGAATATATACTGGTTATGTTCTGTTGTTGAGGATTGCAGATCATCTGTGTAACAGTAAATTGTTTAGTTATATGTAAAAAAATGAAAAATATCACCACTAAAATTTGTTTGGCTTTGTTTTCATAGTTATCAATGAAAACTTCTCAAATGGCCTGCTTGTTAACTGTAAATT
>Ga0056115_1001404_pt1 | contig 11427 bp, 10 predicted proteins | sample WorMetOlspDAHAB1_FD_77007 | JGI IMG/M metagenome (GOLD analysis project Ga0056115, IMG submission 77007) | Marine gutless worms symbiont microbial communities from Max Planck institute for Marine Microbiology, Germany - Olavius sp. DAHAB.1 ... | reverse complement strand
GCATTGCTTGTTGTTCGCAATGGCCCTAAAAGGGATGGAGCCAGCTCCTAACCCGCAATAATGGGGAGGGAGCAAAAAACTCGAAGGGGGCTCATTTAAGTTTGTTACGCCAGCGCCAAAACAATGAGTGTTATTACGAGGTTGCAGTGTACGTGAAACATTTAAGCAAAATGTATTCATCTACAGAAATGAAAAAATACAAGCTTCTGGTCACTGTACGAACTACTCGCACATAACCACTGTGATTTACGTAAAGCCGAACCGAGGGATTCGACAGCAGCATACACATAACTTGCTGCAGTAAACATATAATAAAAATTTACGAATTACTGCAACTATAACAAAGACGTGTTAATGCAAAATGCACTAAAACAATGTCTAAACAGCATGTTTTTACTCTAACCATAATGTCAACTAACACTTACTAAATAAACTGCATCAAATCACTTGCACATAGTAACTGAACCATTTTAATAAACCAACATCGACACACAGTACACGATGATCCATAAACACGTAGTATTTTTGGTAATAAATCTTGAACAAGGCGAGGAAAGCGTTTTTATGCCACTGACAGCGTTAAAATCAGTCATGTACTCGCACTACTGGTATTATTTTCACCTACATTAATGCCGCATTTATATGGTCAACAGTGCCTACTCCCGATCAGCGGCAATTTCTAAAAAAGAAAATACATTTAAGATAGAGAAAGAGTACAACTAGTCATACTCACCACTCCCTTCCCCCCAAAGAACTAACTGTTACAACAATGCACATATGCCGAACAGGGAAACCAAAGCCCACCACAACTGTTAACTGAGAAAACTAAAAAGAAAAACAAAGACAAAAAATAGAAAAGTCAGAACTGTGCAGAGTTCACTGCCAAAACACGTACTCAGCAATGACAGCATGGCGGTAAATGCTTGAGCGGAGAGAAAACTGCAGTTACCTTTTAAAAGCAAGTGTGAATTTTGAAGCAAGAAACCAGTTGTCAGTTTAAAACTTGGCAATCCTGTGTGGCAAATATAATCTCTTGCAATGAAAATTCCCAACACGAAAGAAGAAGGCAAAACAAAGTAAGTAAAAGTTTTATTATTACTTAATAGTTTACTTTCACCTAGTCCACACATTTCTGGTTTGTTACGCAACAAATCTGAATTCATTTTTCTTCCATTAATTGCACAATGCTAACTCTGTAGCACTTGCATGACTGAGTTTCAGAAGTCTACTGCCAAAATGCACCAATAAACAACGAAATCAACCAATCAATTAAAACTAGTGGGATGATATTACAGTTTACAAGTACCACTTTTCAATAAATTCTATAAAACTGATTTGATATAGAGAAACCTCTCTTTCCAAACACAATTCCCCCCACAACGCAACTTGCATTTGATAGCATATTATGTCTAGCTACTTCCATACATGTAACTCATGTGGTATTACACACAAAATGTTATGTGAACAAATTCACTACTGAATACTGTACCTGAGTTGTAATTCAATGAGGTTAATTAATAGGCAGTAAAAACAACATATAGCACATGTATATAATGACAAACAATGCTCACTACCAGCAACACATTAACACTGTTACAGACCTTCCTGCCAAGAAGTATCAATTATATACAGTAGTGCACATTATAACTGAGCACATAAGTAACATGCAGACAGACAGATGGAAGACATAACAGCATATCTCATCGGTACTGGAAACAAATATGCACAACTGACGTGTCGACACAGGATGGTCGACAGCTGTGATACATTTACACATTCATCCACAAATGTGTTACTTACGATGGCAAAAACAAACAACAAAAATTTACAAATAATTGGTCGTATTCAAACAGCAAAGCATCTCAATTTTTAATCACTTAGACAGCTGATTTGAAGCTTCCAAAAGTCAAATTTGGAAAGAAATGCAAAAAAACTAGCAAAGAATGTCAATCTCAATGGAGAGCAGAGATGCCTAAACACGAGATCTCAAGGAGGCAAAAGTGTTACTACTGTAAAAACAACAAAATGACAACAAAGAAAATGCTCGACTTCAGAACGCTGACACTGTTGGTTTGTGGATTAGGAAGAGAAACAAGTGAAAAACTATCGAACCATGCATCTGTAAACTAACTTCGAGACTGTAATCAGATAATCTAAACAAACTTGAAAACAGGCAAATGCAGGCGTTTGAGACATCGACTGCAGATTTTGTTAGAATTTTTGGGTTAAACTGGAGCAATAAGAGCGTAATGTACAAAATTCTGACGTTTTAACTCCATTTCATCACCTTTTCCAAGTGCGAAAAATGAAGCATGCAAGACTTTGGCAAACTTACATTTTAAAACTCTGTTATGAATGTGGCATGGCTAGCGAATATGGCACCGAAATCAATCCCACAAAGAGATGGACATCGCCAATGATGATGATGGACAAAAGTAAAAAAATTCAATGGCACGTAACTACCAAGTCAATGGCACTGTAACAGTACATAGTATAGCAGCAACTGATAAACACTGCACCCCTGAGTGTCTTGTGTGACTACACAAGTGACGCCATTAACTGTTGCTACCAACCATTCTCAGTTTAAATTTGGTGATCATCTAATGCACATCAGGGTTCCTACACATATTGTCCAATACAATTCAAGGACTTTCAAGGCTTCTGCTTTCAGGAATTCAAGGCCCTTGTCCACAATCTATCAACATATATCGTACCACAAAAGTTGTCATGTGTATGTAACAATGAGTGACAAAATGGGTCTGCTGTCACTTTTAACCTGCTTCCATCAGATGACTGACAGGGGCAGATTAAATTCCTAATTCTTCAGGCCTTCTCATTTTCAAAAACAATTCAAGGACTTCTCGACTGTTTTAAGAATTCAATTAATTGGCCATTTCAAGCCCAGCCTTGAACTCAAGGCCGGCATGTGAACCCTGACACCCACATCAGAACTGCATATGCAAAAAAACTGCAGCACGAGAGCAAAGAGGCAACGGAAGTTATGTGACTGAAACTTTACAATTGCAGCGCACTCACAGATGACTCGAAATTGCAGTGCATTTACACTGCACATCTCAACGTTACTGTACCTACATGCCAGGTGCATGATCATTTTTCTCCCACAGAACTTCCAGTATAAAGATATAAATAAGTGCAGTTAATGGACTTCTAACAGTCTGCGAAATATTAAACACAACAAGAGTTAGTCGCTTGCAAGCCACAAAGCAGCGTTGCTGATCTCTGTTGCTAAACTGCTACGTTAAAAAATTAGACACACTTCAATGCACAATCAAGTGTATATCCCCCCTGGCCAAATGCCCGGATTACTGTGCTGTTTCATATATGTGTCCGTTATGTGGAATCTGAAACACTACTCAGTTTCTAATAGTTACTGTAGGCATCACATAGACTCTCAATGCTAACAAAATCAACAACACTAGACAGTAAATCAAACTGTAAGGTGCAATGCACACAAATACACAATGAACACAGTGGTGTATTGATGGTTATTGGTTAACCAGACATGGGGCACGATCACGATTCACTTACTTCTAACATTCCTCATCCACACAGAAAATGCCAAATACCTGATAACGATAAAGCAACAATGATTGACGCTGCCTGCCATTGCAATTTGTTGTACAAACAATACCTGGCTTCTTCAACAATGTGCATTCCAAAACGGAAGTTACAGTGAAATTTGAACACTCGTATTTTTTAGTTTCCAGTTAATGTAACCACACAAATGGCTGCTTATATAAATTACACTGATAGACTAACAATTTTTTCAACACTGATATCAACAAGATTTATGTAAGTGCAGTCAGCAAATAAATCAAACAATGGGAAATCGTCATTGTTCAAACAGAATGACATCTTACCCAGTAACTTCCGTTTTTCTAGCCAATTATTTTGTACATAAAACTAACATCTTACACTACAAGAGGTATTAAACTGATGACTCTGGACATATGTTCATATTGCATTCGGCAACATGAAGGAGAAACAGCAAGCAACGGTTTCACCCGCTGACAGAATGTACAATCTCCTGCAAAAGTTTGGTTAGCTGAGGAGTTGAAGCCAGTCACTAGACTTGCCAAACGTCACCAAAGTGCGCAGAAAATAACTCATCCCAAACGTCTGTATGTGACACTAACAGCTGGCAGCGTACAACTGTCAGTGTTCACCAAAACCACCTTCACAGACTTGTACACAAGGTCATTTGCTCACACAATTGATTTGGCTGAATTATCCGAGCAAAGTGCTGTTCACTTATACAACCAGGTTCACTTTTTCCTTTGCATCTGACGAGCCGGGGACTGACGTGACAGAGATGTCAGAGACTGATGGTGAATGACAGAGCTGAGTTAATCGTGCTGCGATGCACTCAGCCGACAGCCGAGCCTCTGGATCATGATCCCAGCTCTCATCGATCGTTGTGCACAACATCGACAGCTCCTGAAACATGCAATACCACCTGTCATCAGGTAAGAAACCTCCCAACTCAAACAAGTGTTCTTACTTTGACAGGCAAACATTGTAGGTTCTTCAATTTTCATACACGTCTGTCATTCATGCACCAAAATGTGTTAAATTATACTTCCGAATTAGAATGAATGGGTGCCTGAATGCAGTGAATTTCTCTAACATGGTATATGTCTCTATGGAGCAAAAAGTACTGGCATTTTATTTTTAGGAGTTTAGACCTGAAATCCTACAATTTTGCCTTATAACACCACCATTGGTTCCATCATGAAGAAAAGTATACAGACAATCAAAAGACGTTGGTATCACTCCTTCAACAATATGTAAACAAAATTTACTACAACCTGAAATTATTTTAGGTTTAAAAAAATCCACCTCTTTCTGTATCATGATTTTTCAAACGCTCTTGTTCTACCTAAACAAGAAGTCAGTAGTCGACAAATACTACAGATACTGAAATACGTTAACAAAACAGATGACAACAAGAACAAAAATAAATAAACTACCTCGTTCTTTAACCAGTGAGGCTTAAACTGTGGACGTTTTCGACTGGAAATTACCACGTCCTGCATCTCTTCCAACGTTGGATGAAGTCCAACTTCATCCTCAAATGGCATGTGGTAATCGCCAGGTAGTCCTGAAAAGACAAAAAAAGTCATGTCATCACTGTATACAACTAGACAATACAACTGATAGCTATTAGTTTACCACGACCTCCTTATAAAAACCGGACTCTGGGTTAATGCCTGTTTCACTAACTTACTACTGTACGATGCAAAAAAAGCAGTAACAACATTCACTACTTTCTAGCTATCACCAAAAATGTTCATCGACAATTTCTCATGTAATAGCAAGACCACACAGAGCCACTTTCTGGCAAAATGTCATGCTACAGTCATACTGTAATGATCAACGGAACTGTAAACTTGTAGTCTTTTCAAATCAGCACCAAACTTCTTTTACTGATCTGCTTGAACCGAACTACTTGTACTACTGTAAAAAAAACAATACTGGAGACCTGATCAGAGTAGATTCTTCCATGTATGCTGCATTGAGTTACGAAAAAAGCAGTATTAATAAATGACCCCATAGGGTTGGTAACAAAAAAAGGATACACAGCACCTGTAGTGACTTCTCATTATATGAAATTTTTTATCACTTTTGTCACTTTCTTACAACAGCAATACAATCGCTATCACCAATGTCACTATTTACAGTAAAATGAACGTGATGTCAAACTTTCAATATCACCACAGAAGAAGCACAACATAACTAATTATGGAAAAACGTTTCATGTCTCTCACCCTCAGCTATGACGCATCTTGAAACCAACTCCCACAGCACAAGAGCACAAGCATAGACATCAATCTTCAAGAAATGTTCAATGCTGAAGTTGATGGAACCATCAAGTACTTCAGGAGACATGTATCTCCGCGTGCCAACCTGTGGCATCAAAGTTAAAATCAAGTCGTTAAAACACATATTTCAGCATGCAGTTGTCACCAGCAGAATTGAAATAATCTGAATTACAATGACAAGTCACAAAGATATGCCGGAAATTTGAGCGAGTCCACAATTAAAATGGAATTTTGATTTCACTGTAGCAGCAGAGATTGAAGCAAATTACTGCAAGTCAAGCCGCCGGATAAACTTGGATATGGACTATAGAGGCCAATATGAGCGAGTCATGTAAATTATTTAATTAGAAAAAAATTAAAATTTAAAATAATGTTAATCCAAAATTATATGGATACCAGAGACAAACAAATGGACAGCATATGTCAACAAATGGCTTGCAAATATGATCATTATCACTCTGTCAATTTACCATAAACAAAAAGAAACAAATTTTTAAAAGTACATAACAACCATCACCTGTCTCATCTAAACTCTAACCTAATTCCTTGTCGATTCATCATATATGTAAACAATTATCTCACAGACTCGAACACACGCAAATGACGCAATATAAAGTAGATTTTTTGTAAGAAAGCAATCAGTAGGTGTTTTGTGAGCTGTACTGTCACACAGTATACCACTCTCGAGTGATACAGCTGGAAAATACAAATATATAAATTCATGTCACAGTGAGGTAGGCCTTCCACCTTAATTTATTCACAACGTAATCACTTGGAACCCATCTTCTCAACCACAAAAAAAGATGCAGTATTAGTTTGAATTGTACATACAGAGAAAAACGCAATAACAGTTCACATTTTGAGTTACCTGACTATGCACGTCACCAGGGTACTGATCAAGTATCAGTGACAATCCAAAATCGGCGACGCACGCTGTCAAGTCAGTATGAACCAAGACATTCCGACTCTTGAAGTCACGGTGTGCAACTGGCGGCTTGTTGCCCATCGGCGTGTGCAGAAACGCAAGTCCGTGGCACATCGACACGGCGAGTCTCAGCAGCTCATCAACAGTGATGACATCACGTTTCAGGTAGTCGTACAGAGAACCTAGCTCGTGGAACTCTGTCACCAGCCAGTAGTCTGAGCCACTCATTTCCGCCCCGATGAACCGCAGCATACTACAGTTGCTGGCAACCTGCGGCAAGGAGTAGAAACTGCGCTCGGCCAACCACGACTGGCGGTCAGATGGAGGGAAAATCTTTACGGCCACCACACTGTCATCACCCATTTGTGCCTTCCAGACACAGCCAAATCGACCGGATGCCTTAACTTCGATCAACTGAATTGGACCAATGGTTCGGCACGGGGAGGCAAGGATCGCCGGTGACGGAGCTTCCCGTGACGCGTGCTGGCGCATACTGTTCAGCTTGCGTTGACGCCAGAGCCAGAACGTCAGGATCACCACAGAGGCGAAAAGGATGAGAGGCAGAAGACTCAACAACACAGTTCGCAGAACAATCCACCAGTTGTTGTCGGCAACAACTACGACAGGTAAGCCTACAACAGACACATTGCAAGTCACAATCATGACTGCAAATAATGCTCTCATAACACCAGTAACAGTTTAGAATAATGCACATACATATGCACATGCATTTATTTAGCATATGTGCCATCTCGTAAAAAGACTCTAACCTTTTCCAAGAGCAGAATGAACTATAGAATGCCCAACATGTTAAGCTCAGATACCGTTGCTTGTATCCACAATGGCACTCACTGACTAACAGCAAGTTCTAGCTTGACAGAAAATCACGCTCTACACATAGTAAGTTCACCATTCTACAGTAAAATAACTCGGCAGTTCCACGTTTAACTTGAGTGTTTCATTAACTGACAAAATATAGATGACAATAGACCAACAAAGAAAATAGTCAGTTAGTGTCATTTTTATAGGCATTGCCCATGGGAGCCATAAATAAACAAAAAAGCAATGCTCACTGCGGATCACACACAGGATACTTGGCCTCAGCTCATGGTGGCACTGCCTAGGAGCTATCAGAAGGGTTAACAGACACACACAACTGTAGCTTTCGAAATAGCAAATTAAAATGCTAAACAATTAATCATGTTCACGATTAAGAAAGTAATGCCATTAAACAATTTTAACGCTTCTACTGAAATGCATGTGAAATGCTAATGTATGTAAAAAGATATGCGGGTGATGGCTGCACACTTGCACAGCTCCCACCATACAATATAGACCTTGTTTTGTATATGTATAAATTTTTAGTCCATGAACTGACCGGTGCACGGGGTAACCATACAATTCGTCGACAAACCAACTCGCTGTCAGTCAGGTCACAGACAGGTAAACCCGTGGACTAGTCAACTAGCCGAAATGGTAGATTTAAACTTTGTAGTATATTATCACTCTTAAGTGTGATTTCAGGTAGATGACACAATCTGTACACTGCCAGTAATGATTCATTGAATGATTGGGGTTTAATAGCAATTTCAGCACAGTAAGGCTAATACTTAGGCTATATCGTGCCTTTAGAAGATATAGTTTGCGTTTTGGGAAATAGAAAGTAGAAACACCATGGGAGTCTTGTACATCTCCTATTCAGTAGTGGATGACTAGCGACATAAATAACCCCCTCGTCTCGCATTGCTTTTTGTTCGAAATGGCTCTTCAAGGGATGGAGCCAGCTCCTAACCCGCAGCAACGAGGAGGGAGCAAAAAGCTCGAAGGGGACTAATTTATGTTTGTTACGCCAGTGCCACAACATGAAGGGAAATGACTCAACTGTCCAAGGTAAAACACAACATACACCAAAATAAAGATAAATCATGCAACCCTATACAACACAAAAAGACAAACTCAGGGCCAAACCTGGCTGTGTGAACTGTTTTTGTTAACTGTGCACATTGAAGAGGTAGCACGTTGGGCCGGCAACTTGGCAATATATAAAACAGTTCTGATAATATTCCCTCTTAACCTCCAGACAATCACCATAACTTTAGATGTTGTCAAATGGAGGTGAGTGGGAGTACACTGCCAGTAATCAATCGGGATAGGGTATTAGGGTTACACATAGTGCTAGGTGTAGTTTAAATATAATGCAGTAATTCCATGATTTTTAATATATTTCGCTGTCAGCAAGCAGTGATGGGTAATTGTAAAAACTAATTGCAATCGTTAGCTAATTAATTACTTGTTGGGGTAATTGTAATTGTAATTAATTAGACAATAATTTTTACCTAATTGTAATTGCAAATGCACTAACTGTAATTAAAATTCACAATTAGTTGCACAATTACCTGACAATTTTAACATCATAATTTAAGCCTCGATATACATATACATATGTCCACTTCATTCTCACCTATAGCATAAGTGTGTACAGTTTCGGGAATGGCAATAAGTGACATCTACCAAACCTGTACAAGATATAGGAATCACACTTGATTGATAATACCAGAAACATCTGCAGGCATTGAGCGCACCTTCAGTACTGCAAGATTGATTCTGTCGGCAAGTAGACTAGTGTCTGCGACTTGACCGACTGCAAAGTTGGTTTGTCTGCAAATCATCCGTAAGTGTGCACAGAGCGTGCAGTCCGCAAGTTGACCAGTAAGCAAACTGAGTGACCACGACTTGGGTTTGTCAGTGAATCAAACTGTAAGCACCGTGCATACTCACCAGGTGTGCGAGTGTCTGGCACCTGGCTGGTCCTGACTGGTATATCATACACCTTCGCGTTGCAGAAATTGCCATCACAGCAGCAGAAACTCTCGTCCGTCCGTGACATGTCGTTGCTAATGCATGCCGCCTGATCGTAGCATTTCTCGACGTCGATCCAGCAACCGCTCATCAGCATTACAACTGTGCCAGTCTTGTTCGTCCAGAGAGCATAGCAGTGCCAGCGCTTTCCTTCCAGTGGCTCTCCACAGTCGTCCACCGTTTTGTTGCACGTTGACGGTGGACATTCAAGTGGATTGTAGTAGACACACTTACTCGTGGTGATGAACTGCGTTGTTGGTGGCAGGACAACACTCACTACACAGTACACATCACAACACTATAGATTTACAAAAAAAAGCTAACGTCACATCAACATCAGTCCAGAGGTGAGCGACTGAGTCGAGTTTAACGGCCTTCACAATGATGAGGTGGTCTTCATCTGACTGTTGCTAACAAAAATAGACAGTACAGAAAAGCATGACATCAATAAGAAACAATTCAACAAACCCAAACAACTAAACACATAACACAACAAGCTGTCCTAATTCTATTGCCCCTTGGCCAGGAACAAGGTAAGCTTATCAGCAATTTAGCACAATTGATGACTGCAAGCACTGCATACAAAATAGTTTTTACAGATGCCACCCGTTCAGTGCAGATTGGCTGTTACTGCTGTAGCTGCCCTAGTGCCAACTTTGAACTTCAGAAAAACTCGCATTGACAATAAACTTAAGCAATTATATCAATTTAGCAGCGTACAGTCTCGATCAACAGCACAATGTGTTATGTTAATTTTTTTAAATTTATCTGTGTTTATGAAATGACTGATAAGGGTAATTTGTGGCTGGGATCAATTATAAGAAATCTGAATCACATAATCGTTTATTTGCAGATTTCATTCCAGACTGAAGCCACCAGACCCTTAGGCAAACACAATTTGAAATGAAAATCAGCTCTGTTGTAGAAGTGCACGTAACTGGGCATAAAAATCGGAAAGACTACCGTATCGGTACTGCATGATGCACAATTTCTGCTGAATAAGCAACAACAGATCTGGGGTGACTGACATCTATATCCACTTACATTTTTCAAGCAGTACCGAAATGGTAGTCTTGGCAAAAAGTCACGGTCACAGAATATCTAACCTAATAATTAATAACTAATAGGTTAATAGTCACCAAAAACTCTGCCTTTTTAACCCTAATTCTAACCCAACCCTACTACTACCAATAGCTGTTCTATGGTGCAGTTGCATGCACTTCTACGAGAGCCATGACAATATTTACAAATAAGTAATTATTGTTAACTTACATGACTGACAACTGAATAGAATGAATGTGAGTAACAGCGTTAAACGCGCCATGGTTGAAGATGCGACTGTTCACTCGTCAATCAAATCGAATTCGACGCAAAACGGCACCAATGCCAAGCATATTAAATGCAACACAAACAGTCGCATTTCTGAGTCAAACTATGCGATCGCAAGTCTAGCAATTGCACCGCGTCGCAAAAGAACAACTTCGCAGTCAAAGAATCACGACCCGTAGCATTCACGGCAGGGCGTGGGTGTAACGTTCGCACGGAGGGTTTCCAGCAGACGAACAAATCAAGACTAATTACGACGACTAATAATTGCACTCGCTTCGATTACTGAAAAAGCCTAAACGGTGGCAAAAGCGTCACAGCACGCTGATGGGGGCGCTGTTAATTGCACGAAAACACACAGCGTACGCCATTACAGTTCAATACGCTTCTAGTTCGGTACACTCGCAAAGGCCATGGCCTCGTTGTGGCCGACCAATCAGAGCTCATGACGTCACACAACCTTCAACGTTGTTG
>Ga0056115_1001403_pt1 | contig 11431 bp, 8 predicted proteins | sample WorMetOlspDAHAB1_FD_77007 | JGI IMG/M metagenome (GOLD analysis project Ga0056115, IMG submission 77007) | Marine gutless worms symbiont microbial communities from Max Planck institute for Marine Microbiology, Germany - Olavius sp. DAHAB.1 ... | reverse complement strand
TTACACCATGTGCACTGCCAAGTCTGTGAGTGAGGAAGAAAGTCGCTTGGCATGGAATGTCTGGTGGTGTCTGTGAATGTGGCGACAATCGCGACATTCATATAACACGTTTTCAGGAGCAGCTGCTCACATTTTCGACCGCATTAACTTTTTTCAATCGTGACTAATTTATTAACGCGGTAACGTGCTAATTAACGTGCGTTAAATAGAAAATGTTGCCATTTTTACGCATCGGCAAATGTGCTTACATGCAGTGTACGGTGATTGGCTCGTTTCCAGAGCGCTGTTGCCATGACTCCATCAGCTCCAGCAGTGACAGCAGGCCAGCTCCGCGGCTGGTGGGCACCGCAGCCGTCTCCGGCCAACCGGTAAACTGAAACTGTCGCACGCAAACCCCGTCTGAATTTCCGCCGGACTTTCCGGCCACCTGCATTCACAGAAGCCGAATAATCAGCACATTCCATGCTCGGATTTCGCACTTAAATTCACTCAGATTTATCACGGCAGCAGTACACGTGGTGCATACAAAAAATAATGACAACACATATAAGTGAACATGAGAAATAATGAAAAAAAACCATGAAAGTGTGACAAAACTGTAAACAAAACCCACAGATGTTATTTGGGGAGCACAACTATCTTTTCATATAATTTCCATTCTTGTTCATAAAATATCATTTTCAGCTGTGCATGTCCAATTACCTCCTACTGTAGAGCCAGCAGCATTAGTATGCTATACCTAAGGACTAACAAGATTTATGAATAGACAATGAAGTCCGTAACGAGGGAGCTCATCCCTTTGACCTTTGAGCCAGCGAGGGATAACCCAATTAAGCTAGCATACAAACTATATCAGCTGGATGACTGTCTCAAATTAACAGCCAGCGCCAGCACCTTTGACCGACAAACCAGTATGCCTGCAGTCCTTGTCACAGAACACATTACTACGCAGAACTCGCCGTTTCTTCCACAATGGTGGCCAAAACCAACGCCAGTACTCGATGCCACCGAGGGATAGCAAGGCTGAGTGGGCCTGGTTGAATGTCGAGAAGGTAGACCCATCAAATGTTGTCACCAATCCCAATACTAACCGGGCTCGACGTTGCTTAATTTAGTTGAAACGATTCCCTCTCCGAAGTGACCTACATTATGTCGGGTGGTGCGTTAACTCTACCCACTCACTCAAACCAGCCACAGAAGAAGAAATCGCACAATGAAGAACCAACAAGCGATGAACAATAACAACTCACCGGGCTGCTGTCGACGGACGCAAGAACGAAATCACGGATGATGATGTCGGAATGCGAGACGACATCCACAGACTGCAGCCGAACACTCAACGATCCATACTGTTCCACCCGACCAACTTCGTCCGGAAAATACACTCCAACCTGATTCGCATATGAACACACAAATCAACATCTCAACACACGAGAAACGTTATAACTCTCCTGGAATATGCTTACCCATCGGACACTACCTTTTTACCTTTTCGTTGTTTGCCCCCTTCACCGCACTCTCTTTGTGTTAGACATCGTCATAACGTATCGACTCCCGACGAGCACCAATAATGCAATTCGTTAGGAGGACAGAAGGGGTCGAGGCACGGAGAGGTAAAGGTAAGATTCATTTATATAGCGCCACATTTGCGTATACCAGGGTTTGTACAGAAATTTGAGAATCATTTTCCAGACTTTTCCATACCTGTACTACTTCGTTTTCCAAAATTTGTCAGGTACTTTTATTATGTTTATGTGAGCAAAAAACACCAATAGCAACTACATGAAGTCCAACTTACAGGTTATTGCGAGAGTATTCCATTTGCCGAATGAATATTAAACTGGTAGAAAACCCAATGGCCGTTTCTATAAATAGCCTCAATTGACTCATGATTTTAAAGTATTTCAACTTGTTTCACATACACGCAAAATTATAGCCAAACAATGGAACAATCGATACAAATGCTGAGTAATTTTCCAGGTCAGCCCCCACACTTTCCATGACTTTTCCGAACTTTTCCATACCTAAGGTCATTTTCCATGATTTTCCAGACCTGGAAAATTTACAATTTGAATTCCAAACTTTTCCAGGATCTGTACGAACCCTGGTATACACACCGTCTTCAGCGGCGCTTTCATCACATACAGGGCCGTCGTTCAGCCTAAGCGACAGCAGGCCAAACCCACACACACAGACTTTGACCTGTGCTGCCATACAGCCACATGTAGCCCTAGTCTGCCGTTTGGATAAAAACTCATTTACCGACCCCTAGATGGACGGAAGGCTGAGTTGACCTAGGTGGCTGTCCCACAGTGGACAGTTTACCCACAAAGTGGGTCGCCTGTTAACCACAGATTGGGCACAGGGCAGAGAAAGTCCACCGGCCAAAGACGAAGTCCTAACCACTAAACTAACCAACCTCGGAGTCATTGCTGTAGGTGGGCGGCTCACTGAGCGTGACAATCGTCCGACATGAGTGGTCGTGAATCATGGTCCAGAAGTCGACGACCGTGTCGACCAGCGGCGTCTGCGTCATTATGAATGCGTCTCGCTTCTTGTATCCCTATGAACGAAACATCATCAGCTGTGTACTCCCTCTCAACGCAGTACGCACACGTGTAATAGTATATTTGATGGATGGTACCCAGACTTGTAGTACTCGAGTCAGGACTCAAGTCCAGTTTTGGTGGACTCGGACTTGGACTTGCTTCCTGAGGACTTGGACTTAAACGTTTGAATAACCAAGTCCTTTATCAAGTACATACAAAAAACAGATGACGGTAACGGATTATTTTCAAAATTATTTTCACTTTCCTTCTTACTGAATATCACTGGCAAAGGATATAGATAGATGTAATAGAAAGTAGCTGACTGAAACAGACTGATATCTGTGCTGCCTAGTGCCTACTAAGGCCCAAATTCCACTTGGCTCGTCACGTCACGTCAAGACACGAATCGACACGTCTGCCTCCGACCAGCTGTAACCGGTTCATTCCTGTTCAATCTGGATTTTCGTTGAACCCACGTGTGTATGGTGACTGACATCCTGCAGCGTGATGCTCAGGCTCCAGTTGCCAGACTTGTTACAAGTCTGACGGGACCTTTTGGTATATGAGGAATTATCATTTAGGTAATGGGATTATCAAAAGCCATTTTCCACTATTACATCTTTTATTCCACAAAACAATCATATGTGTGGCAACTGCAACTGACTGCAACTAACAACTCTAAACTGCAACTCAACTGCTACTGCGCAGCAAACTGCATAGCTGTTATATAAGCCAGCAACTAGACTTGCGCCAGCTACTGTACTGCAGTATTCACAATTTAAGTCTGGTCAACCGAACAGTTGCCGGTCTGTCTGTCTGTCAGTCATCTCCAAATAACTATGCTGAAAGGAAAAACTACTACAGCACCAACTACAGATATAACACACACACACACACACACAACTCGACTGGAGTCTTGCTGTGGCTGGTGCGATCATTATTTAAAGAAATCTTAACCAATAAGCATCAAACTCTATCTAAGACACGAACAGACAAACAAACAGACAAAGAAAACTAACGGACAGATCAAATGGACAAACACCAGGAATCGAATTTGGTGCTTTTAGCTGCAAAATGTGAAATCTGGTAGCAATAATTTTAATGATTTTCCCGATTATTTTCCTGACCAAATTTCGTGTATTTATTGGTGATCCTGGTTTTTAACTCCCCCCTCTTAAATTTCTATGAAGCATCGCGCTTCGTCCACCCACAGGATGGACGCCCCTGACAGACACAATGGACAAGCAGACATGCAGACAAATTGGCAAACAGAAACCGACGTGTCTCTGTCTGTTTGTGTCTTAGATGGAGTTTGACACTAATGGTGTCGAAGTAACTATGCAGTGATACAATGACTTACATCGATGAAGACAGCGTTGATATAGTCAGTGGAGCCGGCGTTGTGAGTCAGCAGGAAAGGACGAGAGAAGTTGCTTACTACAAAGCATCAAAAGGCTCCGATTAACCAATCAATCATTCTGACAGAAAACACAAAATTATATTACATGCAGAGACACTGCCAAAGTGTTGCTGCAAAACTGATGAAAGCCAAACCAAGACATTATTATTATTATGGTGTCGACCGAAAGCTTTTCAATTCCTGCAACCCTTAGCACTTTAGTGGACCTTGCAGGTGTTATAACTGCTTAGGCCACGCATCACCGTGTGCATGGAACAGTCTACCACCATCTCTTCGAACTGTTTCCTCCCTCGTTCCATTCAGACACCAGCTCAAGACATTTCTATTCATCCACAGTTTTGACTGACATTTACTAATTTCTCCCTTGTTATAATCTTGAAAAGTGTCCCTGCAGCAGCGTTTTCGCGACAGCATCACTTTAATCTTTTCATTTGTAATAATAATAATAATAATTATCAGTTTACAGTTCCTGCATCTATTGTCCAACACAATTCAAGGCCCTGTTCCTCAAGCGTTCACAGTTAATTGATGTATCGTACCATAATAGTCAGTTCCACTAACAGTAAACATTTCAGCTAGTCTTGACTCCCGAGTTTCCTGAAATGAAGTACTAGGACTTGGACTGAAGATCATGTACTTGGCCTTGGCCTTGCTAAATAAGTACCTGGCCTTGTGACTTTGGTTCTTGTTAATAACACTGTCAACAGGTAACCAGACGTGGTTGCCATCAACCTTTAATCTGGCTCCACCATTCTTTGAACGGCTCTCGAGCTAAATTCCAAACTTTTCAAGGCCTTCTTCTCAATTTAAGAAACAATTCAAGGACTTTCCGAGTGTTTTAAAATTCATGGCCATTATTTGAATTCAAGGCCATTTTTAAAAAATTCAAGGCCATTTTAACGTCAGCCTTGAATTAAGGTCAGCAAGTGAACCCAGACATTAGCTGCTCGAAGGATCTTGTGCCACAACACTACTTAGATGCAATGTGCTTCAACTTTGATGGTTTGCCCAAGACTCATGACACCGACTTCTAAATTCTGCCACCACAATATTGCAGGCATAGTCAGCACAGCACAATAACAGACCAATTTCCCAATTTATTCAAATAGTCAAATCATAGACATAGATTTTAAATTTGTCGCACATTAAAATATACCATGCTCGGTTTACTTTTCAAAACGATGCTGACGAGTGGTATAGTTATGGTAAACTAAACGTTTTTGTCATGTAAGTGCCTCGTTTTTAAGTTTAAAAAATATAGAAATATACATGACGGACAAACAACAATAACATCAAATATCAACAATACAGTGTCTTTTACACATGATAAATAAAAGGATGCATATATCTATGTCTATGATTTTCGTGTATGAATTAAACAGGGAAATCGATTAACACTGCACAGAGCACAGTAGGTATGCACGTGGCACAATTTCGCTGAAGCGATTCTTTGCGATGTTTTCTGGTCTCAAAGCTTCGAGTTTTTCCGTGTCAATGTCACTCGCACGGTCAGTAACTGATGACAGCATCTACGCAACATATGCATAATATAGCAACCTTTATTCACTGATATGATCAGTAGCAAAGACAGAAATGACAGATATATACAGAGAAAAAAAGAGAAACACGTCATTGCGCTATTACACTGGCAAATTAGGATCACATAACAACTGTGCTAAAAAACGTCTACGTCTATTAGTTATTTCTTCTAAAATATCTGATTGTCCAGTATATTCGTAAATACTGCTTAACAAGTCAGTACACAAGTTAATGATTTATGTAGCACACATTCTGGTACGGATCGTTAATAGCAAACCCCCTATCACACCATTGAAACATCACTAGCTGAGAATTTGTATATAAGGAAAACAGATACCATATACAGTCCCGAAGGACTGAAGCGGGGGATGGGTTCTCATCTCTCTGTCTTAGGCCTCTAAGCCCCTTGGCTGAAACACCGCAAAGTCTGTGATGCATGGCCAGTGCGATGCCAGACCTCTGGTTACCTTCCCAGCTGCAGAGCACAACTACCCTTTGGCTTGTACCAAGTTATACATGAGGTGCAGTGACGTCATTGACAACACGCTGCCATGCTGGAGGTATACTTAGTGTGAAGAAAAACAGCGCAAAAATGCAGAAATCTGAAATATCTTACGCCAAGGTTATTCGCAGACCATGTTTTTCGACTGGCATATAATTTCACACACAGCAGTATGCATACATACGCAAATTTACGACGTTACACTGCTGCAAAAAGTATACCTCCAACATGGCGGCTGTAAATTGTTAACAGAATGACGTAATTGTCGCCCTATGTATACTGTTTGAATTCGGAGGCATATGGGCGTGGTTTGCCCAGGGCCGTACATGGAAATGGAGTGGGTGAGCGTCAAACTCGCGACCCACTGACGGCGATTTCTATAGAGCCACACGCTTCATAAGTGGATAGTAGTAGTGTTCGTCTGCATTAGCCCTTCAGTGGACTTAGAAGCAGCAAAGAATACATGACTTACAGACGCACAGTTTATATGGCTTAATGCGAGGCCCATCAGTTTTCCAAGTCTGTGCTTGACTCGCATTAACTTTTGGTTTTAAAGAGTTTTACATGCAGCAAAGTACACAAAAGTAACACGAATCAATGAAGAAATTCTTATCATTACAACAGTGACTGCGAAACAAAATAAAAAAAACGGCGAAAATGCAAACGGAAAAAGTACCTCAAATTCTTCGTGGCACTGGGATTTTCCGGTGGCGGGGTTTTCCCGCTTGAGTTCCGAATACCTGCTCATGTAGAGTGAAGAGGGGATGGCCGTGTCGCCGGCAGCCAGAGCCTCAAGCAATGCGTCGTACACGAATATATATTGCTCCTACACAACCAACAACTAATGATAATAATAACAATAATAATACTCTTCGTTAAACTTATACCACTGTCATGATTCTACCCCCGGGTTAGCAGCATAGCTCAATGGTTAGGGTGTCAAGTGTTTTCTCTTTCGCCCTATCTATGGTTGACAGGTGACCACTTTGCGGGTAAACTGTCCGCTATGGGCCAGTCAACTAGGCCAACTCAGCCTTCCATCTCTCTGAGGTCAGTAAATGAGTAGTAATCCATGTAATTGCGTGGATTATGGGGTGGAGACCCATTATACCATGGGCTGGGAGCCTGGGATGGCTGCATGGCCACGGCGTCCAGAGTGTGTGTCTGTGTGCGTATGGGCTGTGCCATGTGGCCTGCAGTGCTACATAAGTACTAAGTCTTTACCTTTGACCTTTACCCACTCTATCTGTTATACTGCTTTAGCTCATCCCAAATTTCAATCTGTTGAAAAACAAAAATCTCCAACATATAAACACATGCAAACTTAGATCAATACGTACAATTATAAGAAAATATAACAATACAGGTGTAGCATATAACACAAAAACAATGCAGTGGCCGAATGTGCTTACAAATCTAACAAGCTGTGTCACATGCTTTACAATTTTTATTTAACTAGACTGTGGCATTATGTGACTTGGGTCTCCTGCTATTGAAAAACTCTCGGCAGAAAAGCCTTTCCGGGCGCCACCAAGATCTGGAAAGCACTGCCTGACAGTGTCATCATCAACTCGTTCCAGCACTTCATGGACCTGGAAGGAGTTTGAAGGAGTCTTGATTACTTAGGGCCGGTTGCATGAACGTCACTTAACTTTCAGTGACACTTAAAATCATTTCACGTCACAGATTGCATCATCTTGTACATCATTTAGTACGATTTTTACGAACAGAACGGTGGTAAGTTGACGTTCCCCCCATTTCATTCGTAAAACACATAAAAAATGACGTTTAACATGACACTAACGAGTGACGCAAAATGATCTTAATTGTCACTTAAATTTAAGTGACGTTCACGTGGCTCTTAGGACACCATATCAAGTCACTGATTGCTTGATTGATTACGCACCTTAAATATCCCATTATTAACTAAATAACTAAATAACTGACTAACGAACTAACTAACTAACTAACTAACTAACGAAAGAACTAAAATGCATGTACATACCTGGGTCTGAATCATATTATACCGAGCCTGCCGCATCTGTCGAACACAGTAGAACACGTCGACAACTCCTTCGGCTTTTGCCTGGTCAAGGAGGTAGTCCAGCGCTATGAACGTGCCCGTGCGTCCGACCCCCGCACTGCAGTGGATGATGTCGGGACCGGCCGACAGCTCGTCGTCGAAGCTGCGGAATTTCCGGTGGAAAGCCAGAAGCGACGTCGGTCGCATTGGAACGCCGTGGTCCGGCCAGGCGGTGAAGTGCAGCTGTCGAACGGTCGCCGTAACGCCATCCTGTCAATAAATACACGATTAAATAATAAATAAATACATCACGGCGCTGTCTATGTCGACTATTATTTTTACCAGCTAAACTTGACACAGGATTGCCACTTCCCAGCTGCAACAAATTTCGTGACTTGTCCAGGCAGTTTTTTCCGTGTTTAAATATAGGAAACAAACAAAACTTCTTCGTACGAACTATGTAGGGAAACTGAAATTCTCCCTCAACGAGGTAAAATAATTGCACTAATAATTGCTGGGAAAGAATCGAATACTTTCTCCCCAACTCTTCCCTGACCGTCTTTGAATCCCCGGCCTTATCCAGGTTTCGGGTTTTCCAGAAAAAGTGGCAAACCTGGAATGAAACAGATGGTAGTACGAAATGGAAAAAAAAACAACAGGAGGGCAAAGACCAGACATTGTTGCCAATCGAGAAAAATAATGGCATATACAGTATCCAATGGCAAAATTTTCTGGCAGTGACATGCAGCTGTCTGACAGAGGTGTAGAAAGTTATGAATTTTTACATAAAATTAAAAGTAAATCCTATTGCAACATGAGCCAACAGGTCATGGTGCAGCGATCATATTCATTCAGCGAGCCTACATGTACACTCCAGCCTATAGCGACTGAAGCACTAACCTCTCACCACACCATCTGCTGTTTACTCCATAGCCCAATCCAATGAATGTCCCCATTTTATTGACCCTGGAGGGATGGCAGCCTGAGATCGCCCTGTAAGCTGGCAGATAGTGGTCGCTGTACCTACAATGTGGTGGTCACATACCTACATACCCCCGCCCCTGTCACCTTACATCACTTTTCACTGTTTCACTCTGAGCTCAAAACTTATCTTTTCAGAAAATCTTATCCTCCACCTTAGTCTGTTTCTGTCTGTCGGACTGATCTCATGGCTCTAGACCTTTTACTGGATTTATTTGCTCATTGCTTTTTATGTTTTAGTTCTATTCTTTCTGTTTTAGTCATTCCTAAGTGCAGCAGACTAAGTTGGCCAACTCGCTGGTCAACTTTTGGGCGCATGACAAAATACTGATTGATTTTGATAGCCGTCAGTCTGGCGGAGGATTGGGAAAGTTCACTGGCCGAGACCAGCGTTATAATCACAACGCAACGCAGTGGTGCAGGCATTCACCGCCAGCTGACCCGGACTCCTGTAACGAGCACTACTACTATGTCATCACTGAGGAATGTATACACTGAATAGGCTAAGGCTTACACGGTGTCATGTCTGAAAACGTCAATTTACCGCAAAAAAGGTGCGTACATGCACAATCAATCACAATACAGTACACAAAACGGACCATTTTTGATACCAATTAACACAAAAGCGACGTTCACAATAATCGGACGAACTACCTTTACAAGGCGAAACGTGCGTATTTTGAAGTCGGCAAACAGTTCCGTGGCAACGTGTTCGACGGTCAGGTCGCCGAATGTTTTTGCTGAAGTCTCCGGCCAATACTGCTCGCATTTACGCTATCACACACGCACGCATGCACGCACACACACATAGGGATATATCGTCACATAACTGTGATTCAAAATATCAAGTATGTAAGAGAACTGCATTCGTATTCGCAGACAAATATTTGAACAGCTTTATTAACCATCAGGACGTCCTCGTGTAACGTGGTTCAAGAATACGCAGCAGCAAGAACTGAAATCAAAGAACCTCTCCCTGAACGAAGCGATCAATATGGCTCAGAACTGACCACTCTGCAGAGACTGTTGCTACGTTTGGCGCTACGCACTCCTAGTGGTGCGTACCAGAAAAAAAGACTGTGCTTCAAAGTCCACCAAACTACTAACAACAGAAGGATCGCTGGAACCGAGAAAACTTGATGCCAGAATGAGTTAATGGATGAAGCTGAGATGACATAGCCAGGCAGTGCATTACAGGTCTTAGTGGCAGCAACTAGTAAAGCTTGGCTGCCAGTAGTTGATAGGTTGAAAGACGGCACAACAAGATGGTTAGTAGCAGTAGATTGGAGTGTGTGTCAACCCGACACGTCGGACAAATCGGTGATGCTCTGAAGCTAGGAAGGTGAGCTTTAGGCCTGTTTTTAGGTCTATGTTGGAAGCAGTCTCCGCTGCCCGAGAAGTCGAAGGTTACTCTTTCTATGTCGTCTTTAGTTACATCAGTCAGTCAGTCGGTAATTTTTATACTGGTATAAGTAATGCTTTGAAGATATTGACGGCATTTCTCCCATGGGACTGGAGGAGACCACCAGGATGTTCTTATGTAACAAGGTTCAAGACTATACAGCAAGAACTGAAATCAAAGAACCTCTTCCTGAACGAAGCGATCGATATGACTCAGAACCGACCACTCTACAGAGACTGTTGTCTACGTTTGGAGCTACGCACTCCTAGTGGTGCGTGCTGGAAAAATAAAAGATGAGAATAAGCCAACGTGTGGATTTGCGTATGGTGCATCGTACCTTTCCGTCCTCAACCATATTCGCCAGCATGACGATTCTGGAACTGCGATGCTGCCAAACCATGTGCCACAGATCATGAGACGTAGCCTTGTTCGGACCTGACACATCGAGTCACATACACAGCAGCATACTGACGCTTCCAGCAAATGATGACGACAATGAAGTTGAATGAACAATCTGATTACTATTATTCTGATCTGACGTTTCACACACGACTTTTATCGCATTTTATACCATTTTCACCTTTTTGTACAATGGTCCTGCAGCAATTTCATGCAATTGTAATAATAATTATAATAGTAATAATAATTATGATAATTGTTACTATGGTTCGTTGGCGTCAGGCATTATGTAAACTTCAAAAATGCCATATAACTGTCACGCTTTTAGTCTCCACATATTGTCCGCATGCTTGCCACTAATGTATGTGTTCTGCCAACGGTTTTACGAATTCCTTCGTACTTGCACAAGCTCAGCGAATGAAGTGGTAAACTTTGTAGCAAGACAGGGTATGCTGTGTAGCAGTATATGTAGTCAAAGGGCGAAAGGTGCAATTCTTATGTGAACGATATAATGTATGCAGACAGGATATTTGTCAACATAATCCGTCAAGTTTTAATAATAGTAATCGTCATCATACGAAATTTAAAAGTGCCACAATACCGTTAGGCGGCTACA
>Ga0056115_1001402_pt1 | contig 11433 bp, 7 predicted proteins | sample WorMetOlspDAHAB1_FD_77007 | JGI IMG/M metagenome (GOLD analysis project Ga0056115, IMG submission 77007) | Marine gutless worms symbiont microbial communities from Max Planck institute for Marine Microbiology, Germany - Olavius sp. DAHAB.1 ... | reverse complement strand
TGCCAATTTTTGTGAAGATCGGTTAAGGGGTTTTGGTGTGGCGAGGGGTCGAATTTTTGCCTTTTCCATTGACTTGCTTCGTCGCCTTTAAAACACTCTCGCACTACCGTGCGAGTGTGTGATGACATCCGGTAGCAAGCACACAACAACGCAAACCGAGGAAAATCAACAAAAAAAAGTTACACCCAAATGAGTTAAACTCAAATGTAGCCAGACGCTTGGCTATCAACACACTAAAAAGGTGGAATGAAAAGTGATCTTGTGTCTAAGATTATTTACAGGCTGATAAGATGCAACGTTTTAATTTTGCATTATCAGCCAGATGAAGCAGGGTTTCGTTAGTACCGTATGGCTTCATGTAGAATTCTTGACAGACTTATCACTATAAAAATCAACATTTTTTAAATTTAAAAACTGCATTTATTTGTGTAGACTTTGTAGCCGTGCCTTGTTTGATTTCAACAATTCGAGTCATTATGTTAAATCAGCTTTCTGATCAAACTTACACCTATCATGGTGCATATAGTGTGCGACCTGAGTGAAGCCTAGCACGATATACCCTTCTGATCTGAAAAACATTGCATATACAGTTCGGTTTTGGATATATGCGACGCTGCTGTAAAGGCTGTAGAGCACGGCGAGAGATGGCACATACAGATAGATAACAGGGTGGCTAAAATTATTATACGGCAAAATATCGAAATCAGAGATAAAGTTTCCGAGTTAGAGGTGGCAGATAGGTCGCAGCGCGAGGATCAAAAGATGCTTGTTACGCGGTTTCAGACCTCGCCGCTCGCACCTCATTTTTCGCGTTCTCTCATGATTTATTCATGACTCATTCGCTGCTCCGAGATGCTGCGGCAACACGCTGCTGCTGCTGCTGCTGCCCGGCGTCTGTCGGCGACTGCTGCTTATCGAATTTTTGCCGGCTGTGTCGGTGGGCCTGGATTGACAGACGTGAGAACGAGACCGCCGCCGCGGCGCCCGTCAGCCGAGGCGCCGGCGACTGTCCATAGCCACCCGCGTTGCCGTAGCGTCGCTGTTTAAGTGCCCGGTGGCCCAACGGCGGTGCACGCGCGGACGGCGACAACCGTTGCTACGATACCGCATACGCAACTCGTGTGTGCGCCCTCTGCCGTCGCAGTGCTTGTAGCAATTCTTCCTCCGGCGGCTGCAGAGGCTGGTGACGTTGTCGTCATCGTCATCAGTGGCACGAGTGTCGTGCTGCGTGCAACACCGCGCGACATTCGTTGCCGTCGCCGCTGAAACTGTTGTTAGAGCTGACGCTGCGTCAACCGCCATGTAACCGTGAGTATTTTTTATTTGTTTATTTATTCTTTGTTATTATTATGATATTGCCCTCTGTAGTATAGATCCAGAGGGCTAAAACTCAGCTGAAACTAGGAAACATGCTGGAACGGCTACATGTCGTACTCGGGTGTGGCAGAAGGTACCCAAGACCACGACCGCATTGTAGCAATGAATTAAACGGATAGTCGCTGAAAAAGGAAGGCGCTCCCGCGGTGGTCATCTGAACTTTGCGCCTTCCAAGGTGCTCAGAAAGTCCATTCTGTTTTTGTTAATGGCTCCCGTTGTTTCAGCCGCAACCGGAACAAAAAAGTACGACTGAGTCAGTGCTGAATACTTGCTTATTATTATTATTATTATTATTATTATTGATTGGCAAGCACAAGTGTGCACTAAACAAGAGTAAATAACTGGTTTGCAACAGGCTAGCCGGTTATGAACGTATATTGAAACTATAGACCGCGTTCCATATTTGCAAAGAGATAGTGTTGTTATTATTCATAGTAGTAGTTGTGACGAATGTGGTAGCGGCAGTATCTAGAGTACAATCTGCCCAAGAACACCGGGCCACCGTTATTATAACGGCATCTTTTTTCATCATCGTTATCGTCATTTATTTCTCCGCCTCCGAATCACCTACAGGGTGTCCCATAAAAATGACCCCGTGTTGTTTTTCCATGGACATCTTGGCAAAACAACACAGGGGGTCATTTTTATGGGACACCATGCAGTATATTTCATCAGGTTGGACGTTAAACTCTAGTCACTCGCTCATTGTCATATATTTAATTTTTTGTTTCACGTGCAGTATACAACATTTAACTCGCAAATATAGTGTACTTAGACTCTACTAAACGTTCTTTTTACCGAACATCTACTGGAATTTTAAGTAAAATAGTCGAAATTGTTTCAGATTAGGCATTGTTACTATTATTATGGTAGCCTATTATGGTCTCGAGGTAAGTTTGTTTGCTCTAAACAAGTCCAATATTCAGTCACTAGATTTAGCTATCAATCGTCCATTGATGAACACATCAGATATTTTATATGATGGTAAAATAATGTCAAATATCATAAGTACAATTCCGCAGATTAAAGCCATTTCATGTCGGTCATTGAAAGGTTGATACGCCTACCAGCCGTCACATGCTTTAACTATCGCTATACAGCGTGACCGTAGCAACTGTTATCTCATGAGACTGCATCGGATTGTACATTTGCAGATCATAAGCATATCTATACGTCATGCAGTTCGGAGTTTTTAGTGCGCGGTTCTGCACAAAATGAGCAATTCTAGGCTAGATGGATTTGCACAGTTGTAAAATCAATTTTGTGCATTATGTTGATTTTGTGTCAACAGAAGCATGATTTCACGCCGAAAATGCAGCACTAATCGTTTGGCGGCAGGAACAGTGAAACAGGTTACAGGTTTTATCAATGTACAAGTAGGCCTAATAATCAAATAATTCATGTACAGTCCAATACCCAGATCCACGCACAGTGATTGCATCCTGTAGGAACGTAAAATAAGCATTGTGATGTTTTGGGGGAGAATCAGGTTAATAAAGCCTACTTAATGTTAGGAATATACGGAGAATTGTATCGTAAACCCGAGCTGAGAACTGGCACTATATAAAAACATTGAGTTGCAAACTATCTAATTGTCAATAATGATATTACGTGACATGCGATCACACGTATGGATTAAGGGCAATACGCGTGTGTCATTAGTCAGCGCAGAATCCTAATCCCGTGTAAATCACAGTAAACAGCCTACGGAATGAACGTGTACAGAGGCTTAGAATTACTGGGATTTTGCACGAAAACAATACCATTAACGTTGTGTTTCCTGACGAGCTCTGTAATTAGCCTAGGTGACATCTCCGCCGCTGATGGGATGTCATTTTGCGCACCTGCAATACTGTTGTTTAATCTCCGGCACTGAAACGCGCTTACCGTCAAATCGAACAACAACGGCAAAGTTTTGCTAAATTACTACGCCACTAACGAGCACTTTTCCAGTTCTGTAGGTACAATGACTACCATGCCATACCATACCATATCTACGTTATTGGGGTCTAGTCGTCATGCTATCATTGTTTATCTCTTCTTGATATTCAACGCAAAAATCTGTTGCTTTCCAGTATGTCTGAGAGGCTGCGTTCAAATACTGGATAATCCTACGAGTCAACATCTGTTGATAAAAAATTGACGTACCTCACAACAACTTTTATGAAGTCTTTTCATTCTTTTGCGTCGATGTCTCGCGTTATTATTCATTTGCGATTAAATTCAGACACAAAAATTTGTTTGTTTTGTTTCATTTATTTAAGTATTCACAGATCCGCACCATTAAAAGTTACAAAAATCAACATCACACAGCAGGACCCGTGCCGCCAAAGAACTGCTCACTCAGTCACTCACTTTCGTTGCTCCTTCGTCGGAATATTTCATGCAGTACTATTCCGGCCGGACAGTGCATGCTCGTCAACATGTAGGCCTATATGTAGATTCGGTTAACAGAAAATTCCGTCATGGCAAAAATAACGACTGACCTAAGAGTTAACTAAACGTAGATTAGCATATAGGCCATACTCTATACATACGTTAATAAGACATACGTCTTAATAACCGCGTCTGTGAATGTTCATCGCAGTTTTAACCTGTGCACCAGTGCTGAATTTTTTTTCCATTATTGACTTTTCACGCACCAGGAGAAAAGTGAACAATGTGCCTTGAGCTCGATTGCACTTGTCTTTGTCGTCTAAAATCACTTGTGAGAAGCAAAAATGATGGTCAATCAGCAATCAACACACGCGTCTCTAATCGCTTGACTGGCGCGAATTGTAACAAAACAAAGGTATAAGCAATGCATAAGTCTAAACACTAAACATTCAAAACCCAACAGAACACAGCAAAAAAAGCTAACCCATGGTTGAGCTCACATCTTATGACATTCACCTCCTGTTCTACGTCCCAGAGCCAAGAATTCACAAACTCACGGCTGCTCATCTTTGATGTTGCTAGGCAATTTTCTTTTTAATATCTGTATGAAAGGCTGATTTTCGTGCCGACTTGCCGTCAAAGAATTGCTCTCAGTCACTCACTTTCATTCGCTTCTTCGTCGGAATTTTTTTCACGCAGAACAATTCCGGCCGGACGGTGCACGCTTGTAAGCATGGAGATTCAGTTAACGGATTGCACCTGAACTCTTCTACAATATGTACAAGTGCCCTTTAAAGCCACTGCAATTGTTCTAGAATAATCCACATTAACAGTTTCAATGAAAGTATTATCGCACATCGATTCTCTTCGTGAGCTCACAAGTACTCAGATGCTAGATCAAACAAGTTTTCTTCATGTAATAAAACAAAATTTGAGTTGACTGATTCCGTCATTCCATTAAGTTACAGGTGCTCCACGTGACGTCAATGGACTTGCAATGACCCATGACCTCTTCAGTCGTTCCTTCCCCCAATCTCCAATCGGACACAATTACTTCTCCTTAACTTTTCTATACAGTAGCTGTTCCAACTCAATGACAGGATTGTTTGATTTGGGAACAGACGTCATGAGCAACTGCATTATTTATCTTACACTTTGCGGTAAATTCAATTCAGCTGATGGCTGTCTAATTGCCAGACAGTACCCCGGGGTACAGTCCTGACTGGGGTATGTTCTGACCTGTTACACCGGTTCCAAGGGCGCCAGCTGTGACGAGAGATGCACACGCTCATTTCACACCCCGAGGCTAGTATGCAACGGATGAACCAGCTGTTAGCTAATGATGTTGTTAATTAAACACGTGTCGATCTTCCCATGAATTGCCTTAGTTGACAGATCAAGGAGGTTTCTATGCACATTTTCTTGTCTTTTACGACCTCACTTGGCAACATTTCTGCACAAGTAGGTCAGACATACAAGATGACAATCACGTCATTCTGTTTACGGTAGTTTCTGTCGCCAAATTGTAAGGCAATTAGCTAAATGTTTGAATAGTCAGAACTGTTGTTAATTTTGTTGCAAGGCACGGGATATTGTATTGGCCTCAGTACTGTTTTACAGTATTTTATTATGCTCAGAACTGTTGGTCTCTTTTAAATATTTCGTTGCATTGTACGCCGAATTTAGTGACGTCACTACACTTTGCGTGGCCTATAGTGTGTGTGTTGTTGTGCATTAGCTTATTGGTAAGGTAACAGCCTTGGCACATGCACAAATTTAATTAAAGTGCATTTGTCGTCCCGCATTTTTACAGTGCCTCATTTTCAGTCGCCCTTTCGTGGCTGTACTATTTTTAACCATTCACTCACCTCTGCTAACCCTGGCCATCAGTCCATGCACGAATATAGGCAGTGATGAATGGCAACGCCAGGGAAAAACGTCGAGTTCTGTGTAAGAGTAGTCTCTGGTGGACTACTGACACTGGCTGGCGTAGTCGCTTAGTGGTGTTTGCTGTTAATTGAGCAGCGATTTGGACCGCGTGAATCGTATCAGCATTTTGAGCCTACGAGAGTTAAACACCATTAAACTTGCATACGAGTCGTATGCATGCAAACGTAAAAGCTCCGGCAACGGGCTGAACTGTCCCCACTGTCTGCGTAAAATCTTCGTCGTCGTCGTCGTCGTCTTCTTCTCCGTAATTATTTTACAGTGATGCAACATCGCATTGATGATTGAAACGTTATAGCCAAGAGAGAGCTTTTCAGAGAGGGAAAAGCGATACGGTATTGTTCACTGTCTATAACTACAAACTCTGCAACTCAATACGCACACGAGCTACACCGAACATAATACCACGCCGCCATGTTGAAAGCATACATAATCATCTTAATGTGAGATGAAATGCGGGAATCTGAAAATTCTTACGCCGAGCTCATTCGCACAGACCATGCATTTCGACTGGTTCATTATTCCTCACACAGCAATTTGCAAGCAACTTAGTTTACGACGTCTCACTGCCGCATACTTCCAACACGGCGGCGGTAACTGTTGTAGACAGATGCCGTCACTGTCCCCACATGTATTGCGTGTGGTCGCGCTCGATATCATTTGTCGCCAGGCAATGCTCGGCAAGCAATTCCTGCTGGCGGCAACTCGTGCTAATCCACAATATTTGGGATTGGCGCTGACCGGCGTACGTGCCTTGGGAGGAATGCTCCGGCCAGTGACATCGACGTCGACCGCCGCGGCAGCATGCAGCAAGCCCAACGTCAGCGGTCATTGATCCGGTTTATAGCAGAGGAAATTGCACAGGGTGGTAGAAAAAAGTATACCTTTTACATGCTATCTATCCATAAATCGTATTAAATCGTTTAAAAACCTACCGGTAGGATTAGATTTCTCTCGTCGAATTAAAACTGTCAAACAAACACTATGATTTTATCAAGTGGTGTTAAATATTCTATGCGTGACCCGATCTGTAATTGTGACGACAATTAGGGCCTAATGTGCAAAGCTGCAATATAGGTCACAAAGTGTAATTGACGTCAGCGCTTCCTTCTGGCATCAATTTGCCTTTGCAAGCTACGATTAGTCGCATGCAGACGCCGCAGAGACCCCGGAGAAAACAGCGCCGTGTGCGCGCAGCGTGGCAGCAGCTCCGTTATGTTGTCTCTTCTCATCAATCATGCGGTGGCACTGTGTACGTATATGTTCAACGCGGACGGCCGCTGAGAGGCAAGGCGACCCGTGGCTTTGAGCGCGACGTATTCCCGACTGGCGGTCATCAAACAGCTGTGCTGGACAGTCAGACATGCGGTCCGCTGTCGTTGTCGTCGTCCGGCCAAACGACCAGCGGCTTACGCGGCCAGCAACAAGCGCTCGGCCGGGATGAGACCCGCATACTGACTACGTTGGTTGAACTTGGTTCATCTCTCGTCGAACCACTGCGATTTGGCGACACGGTTCCAGGGCAGGAGACGACCGGATAAGCACGGGAAAAGCAGCGAACGGGGAGAAGGACGAGGGCGCCATTTTGTTAAGCAGCGGCTGGTTTGCTCGGATTCTGCGCAGCATATTATCCAGCGGCGACGACGTCAAACCAAAGCTAAGAGAAAAGACAGAAAAAACGCAGCGCATTAAGTACATGAAAGCAAAATCTGTCACCTCTTTTGTTTTTTTTTGCATTTTAATGTCAACCTCACTGTCAATGTCAATCGGGTATTTATATAGCAAAGAATCGTGAAGCATCTCCACTGTCGGTCTGAGTGTGTTTAACAACTCGCTAATATTAATTCCGTTTTAAGTAGTTTTCTATCGTACGCCTATAAAATTAAAGTTGAATTCGGCTATAATTATTGTACTGTATTCGAAAATGAAAATATGTTATGCACACTGGTATAAGGGCAGCCAATTTTTCTCTAATTATTCGAATGTCTATAGCTGGGGATAATGGCTCATGTAGACAGCGTTATGTTTGATGGTATCAGTTGTACGACAACTGCGGCGACTTCGTTTAGTAAGGTATACAGTAAATACAGGCCAACCTCCATTACCAGGTTTGACGTCGATTCGGCCATCCAGTCGGGCGCAATTTACCCGCTTGACCAGTCAACGAATCACGAAATTGCATCTGCAGCAATAATGTTCACTTTATAGCTTCCAAAATGCTAGGCTTACGTGGCCATTAAAGTCATTACGTGTATTGATTGACTAGTGATTCTTTATTGCTCGACGCCAATTCGTTTCTGTTTCACGTGTCTCGAAGTAGTAATGGACAACAGAGTTACAGTCAATAGTCAGCCTATAGTGTTATCCAAGTTCCAACAAATTGAGAATACTAACGAATGTAGAGACTGCCAACAGATATTGAAATAATAAATTAATACTGTTTTATTCCATTCTAGATTAAAACCAGAATGTGGAATAAATGTAACAGATATTGCGTAACGGTGTTTTGTTACAGTAACAATAAAATACGGAGTAGAAGGCTATTCTAATCGTTAATACTCAACAGTCACTCAATCTATAATCCCGTTGAAATTTTAACAGATTCATTTTGACATCTATTGTGACCTTACTTCTCTTATTTCGACGTGCTTCGACAGTTTTACCACCGTTTAGGAGTGATTCAAAACAAATTTTTACAAAAGACAATGCCACGATTTCTCGTTTCGTGCCCAGCCGCCGTAGCATGACTATTACTGCTTGGCGACCACGGCATTATCCAATTGATGCATGCTGCGGAGGTGGTTGCTAAGCAACGGGGACAGCTTCAGTCCGTTCCAGGAATCAGTCGGTTGACAGCCGTTAGCAATACGCCACGCAGCTAATGCCACTGTCTAATCGACTCGACGCCGGTGTTGATGCCGTGCGTCGTCAGACGAGACTGAGGGCAGTCGCTGATGATGATGCAGCTGCGCAGTGCATGCGTGCACGACTGCAGTAACTACTGAATCGCATACACCGCATTGCATTGATTTGGCGTTGCAATTCAGCCTTCGATCAGCACGCCTATCCTGTTTCGCTCTGGTTTAAAACTAATCTTTTCAGAATATCTTTTCCTCCACCTGTTCCACCATAGTCTGTTTTTGTCTGTCGGACTGGTCTCGTGGCTCTGGACCTACTATCGGATTTCTTTGCTTATCATTTTTATGTTTTAGTTTCATCTCTGTCTGATTGTAGTTAGTTATTGGTCACGGGCGCAGAGTGAGTTGGCCAGTTTTTTGGTCACTTTTTGACGCACGTTAATATGTTCAGTTTTGATTTGATTTGATACACTCCGGTCTGACTTCGTGCAAAACTATTTACAGATAGTCTCCGTAATCCAACGCTCTGTTCTCACAGTTTTGGGAAGCTCCTTAAAACATAATTATATCCGAGTAATTTAACGCTTTCAGCGCAGTAGCGATGGTTCACGGTTGTGTGCTATATAAATCCTCGATTGACATTGGCATCTAAACATCAATCTTTTTGATACATGTCAGTGGTGAAATGTTACTGATAAACGTTTATACAACAACAGGTTCCACAGCAAAGAAAGAAAGAAATTTCTTTGCCACGAACAATATCGATATCAAACAAGAAAAACACAATATTAAAGTTAGCTCGTAGCAGGCTGCCAGAAAAGCAAAAAGCCATCTATGCTGGCCACCAACATTGTTAATACTCTTACATTAATACAGAAAAATCAATAGAAACAAAACATGAAAATGGTGAAACAAAACCTGAAAATGTAGGCGCATTTAGGATAAAAAAACACTTAACACGGAGCGTTGCTGCGTTTCACATAAAAGCGTGCACGAAAGCATTTTGCAAGCTTTCTTGCTGCAACATGTTACACGCTCAATGTAACACAAAGTGGAACATTTTCGTGTAATACCACTGACCCAGCAATCTCAGACGTAACATGTGCACGTAATATTCATGCGTTATAATTATAATGGCGGGTCTATACCATTATGAATCAACACTGTTGTGCTTACATTGGTGGTCAGCTTTGGTGAGCGACAGCTTTAGACCTACTGTTTGTTAATCTGTTGTTTTCTATGACGGTGTGTAACTGAGTGTTGTGTTTCGGCGAATAAAATATGCATGTACGTATACGCTAAAACGATTATGTTATTATGCTGTATTATCACAGCATCGCCCGCTGTGAAAGTTCCTCGATATTATTCTGTTTGCTTTGTTTGCTATTGTCACTAATGTCAGTGTAATGTGAGGGCAGCTATGAGTGCACCTGTGTGCCTTGCTGTCATGTTCTACTGTTATTTAAATTTACATGTTTTTAATTTATTGCTTCTTGTACGAAGTAAAATTGAAATTGAATATGTTTCATTGTTTTTAATTTTTCCGCCATATATGGCTGCGCGCGGCAGAAGCAAAAGCTTTTGCTATGTTAGCTCCTCACTGAATTGTCTATATAGTTATCTTGCACACTGTTCTGGAAAGGTCAGTCGTTACCAGGGAGTCATTACGCTGCATGCAATCATATCACATATGCTGCGTCGCATAAGCCTACTGGGCATATTCTCATTAAGGGGCCTACTGCAGTGTCATGTCGTTTTCACCGTATCAGCTCGTGATTAACTGCATTGCACTGCGTCTCCCGGCTTTCTTCGGCCCGTTCGACTGCTAAACCTTCCGTCGCATTCGATTTGCCGTGTCAGTCTTCGATGTCACGGCTGGCTGTATCCAGAGGTGGATTATGGCTAAGACAGACCAAGCCACGTCATGATCTTATATCTCAAACAAGATTTCGAAAATCCACTGTCGACCTTGGCAGCTGTCACAATGCAGTATGGAAATCTTTATCATATCGACTACGCATGCTAGCCATGATAGCTGCTGCTGAAAACTTCTGATAGGCCTGTGCTTTTCCCGCCAAATATGAAGATGCACGCGCCGATTGTTTTAAATTATATGATTTCGATTTTCGAGTATAATACACAATTTTCACTTGCGACGTGGTAAGCGCTGCAGAAATTTGACAATATTTAATGAGTTAGAGCCATATTTGTTCATTGTCATACGCCGTAGTCGTTTGTGAAACTAATGATGATGATGATGAAAATGATGACTGATTATACGGTTGGTGGTTTTGTTAATGTTTGTTCAGTGACGTCATGGACGGTCGATGTCGCCTCATATTGCTGCAGTTCCTCTGTCTGGTTTGGCCGTCGCCGCCGCAGATTACTGTTGACTCCTTCGTTCTTCGCCGTCGTTCAGCCGTCGACGATGACCCACGTCTCAGTGACGCGCTGTACACCGTCGAGCGTTTTGAGCGACCGGCGCCAGTCAGCTTCCTGGATTACGGGGACAGCTACGGCGCTCTGCCGCAGGACTATGAGACAGACCTCCCAGACGACTACGACGATGTGGCCGAGAAGCTGATGGACATCATCAACGAGGAACAGAACGAAGAAGCGGCGGAACAAGACTACGACGAATTTGGTGACAGAGATTATCTGGACGACGATGACGAGACGAGGTCAGGACCACTTTTGGACGACCAAGAAGACTTCGATGACAGCGACATGAAAGGGATGAGTTCTCCGGCCGCGAAGGTGCTTCTTGACAAGTCGCAACTGAAGGAAATCTTCACCAACCCTAACGATCAGCCGGTAGAGCGCGACATCGACGCAAAGACGATCGAACTTTCCAAGAAGGACGTGAAGAAATTGT
>Ga0056115_1001401_pt1 | contig 11434 bp, 9 predicted proteins | sample WorMetOlspDAHAB1_FD_77007 | JGI IMG/M metagenome (GOLD analysis project Ga0056115, IMG submission 77007) | Marine gutless worms symbiont microbial communities from Max Planck institute for Marine Microbiology, Germany - Olavius sp. DAHAB.1 ... | reverse complement strand
TGGCACTCGAGCCATCGAGCCAAACTCGCGCCAATGTTTCAGACTCGGAACACAATACACAATGAAACACATGCTATGGCACAGTTACATTGTTTTTATATGTGTTTGTCTCATAGTTTCTCATAGTCTGCGTCAATTTAGGGCCTAAAACTGTCATAAGCTGCGGCGAGCAAGATCGCTTTGGCTGGCGGCGGTGTACACTTCTTGCGGCTCGGCTGATAAAATTATACTGCGGTTTACGGCTTATGAAAATCTACGGTGGCTTATGGCGGCTTACGGCGGCGGCTAGGGGCTCTACTCCAACTTGGCTGCAGATACGTATACAGTACAAGCGATTGTGTTCACTACTAGTCGCATTGACTATGTGCAGTGTATGAAATGTGCGACACATTACTGCAATTGAGTACATGTATGTTATTGTAGTTTCTGACGTTGGATGACATTCGAGAAAGCAACAACCTGTTAATGCAAGATGAAGATGACAACAATGTAATTAATTTTTCTGATGTCACGTAGTTATCATTGACACTGTCTTGTCTTGATGTTGCTGCTGGATGAATGCCATTTGTTCTGTCAGCCTTGAACTGCTGTTTTGTTTGAATTAATGAAAACTTTGTGAGATTCATTCGTGAGTTTCTTAAATATTTGCACTTTATCCCAGCATTTTAACTTTTATTGAAATAAAGAGACATTTCCACATTTTCAGTAAAACTTTGATACTTGTTTTTGGCAGAATCTTTATGAAACTTTTTCCAGCATGGACTTATTAATTTTGAATTAATTTTGTTGTTTTTGACTTTACTGCAAAATATTGAATGTTTAATAGTTTGTAATTTGATAAAGTATATACACTTTTGAGAATAAAGATAACTAATTGTTATAGGCTTTGTAGGAAAGCTTATGCTTTCGTTCCAATGTGTTTACTTGGTTTTCAGAGGGATAATGTGAAAACTAATATGCAGACATTCGTGAAATGGTGTAACTGGTTTAAAATCATGGGAAGATCTGTTCCTTTTTTTTGAGAATGAAAATGAGCGAGTTGCAATATGGATATAGTTTAGTAGGAGTTATTGATGTTGGTTTGAATGTGAAACTTTGCGAGTCAACATAACTAACATTTACTGCACAGTTACTTATGTCAACAAACAACAATATTACTGGTTCCTATATGAAAAGTATATTTAATCCTTTATATGTTTTGTTATCAACTCTTGCAATTTGATGGAACAGCTGATTGATGATTTGATAGTGTACTATTTTGGTTTAAGTCTAATTTTAAATATTTCATATTTTTAGTAATATTGTTGTTTGTTGACAGAAGTAACTGTGCAGTAATTGTTAGTTATGTTGATGTTGCACTAGCTGCTTGTTTGTTTGCAGCAAGTGAGTGTCGTACCACAAATACCGATGGTTTTGCTTCCTGTTGACGAGGCTGTTAGAGTCAGCACACCACTTGTCAGGTTAGTCGTTTTTAATGGGCATGCAGACTTTCTGTCTGGTTTTTAGGACTGCATTTCTGGCCAACGTTCACGTTGACCACAGTTAAAGTGTTTCTAGCACAGCAGTGCTTTGGTGGCTGTCTGAAAGCGTTCTCATGTACAAATACTGTATGGAAAAGGTTTCAAAATTGCATGTGGCATCACTCATTGAAACGGTGTTAGCTGGTTGACACACCATGTATGTTGCTGCTTTTGGTTTCATTAGGATTTGCTGATTGTGTCCAGTTGTTGTAGATTGTTGGGATGAAGCTGTGTGTTTATATTGAAGCAACAGTCGCAGTGCACTGTAGCAGTTCAGTTCATGTTGTGGTGTTTGCTTGACTAGTCGGAGCGGTGAAGTGCTTGGCAGTCGCAAGGACTTCAAGATGAACTCGGCTTTGGTTGACTTTGAGCACGGTGTTGTGGTGTTTGATGCTCAGTCACGCCTGCCTACAACCGTGTTGCTGCCTCAGCGTCCGCTGATGGACACAGATGCCGGCAGTTAGTTTCATGTCTGTGTCTCTCTGTGTTAAGCTATAGTGCAAGTGTGATGTAAGTATACGAGTAACATTGTAGCTAACATTGGTGCCACAGTGTCAGTTCTGAGACAAATATGTCTTGTCAATATACTAGTAACTAAGATCAAGTCGGCAAAGCTGCTCTATAGCCAAGCAAGCCAGAGATGAGTGCCACCAGATGCATTCCTTTGACTGTTTTACAAGTACGTTATGTTGTTATTGACGTCACATGTGAAGAAGTAGTCGCATTTGAGGTGGTAATATGTGCACTGCTGCATGTGAGAGACGTGCATGTTTTGTGTATTTTGTCAGACTTGGCTATGTCTTCTGCATGTGGACTGGCAGACACTGCTGGCACGGATGCTGATCAGATGGTTGACGAAGGCTGTGCATTAGACTTGTCTTCAAACAGTGGTCAGTCACAGTGTCAGTTGTGCATGCTCATGGTGCTCAGACTGTGTCTTTTATGATGGTGTTTAAGTCACCACAAAGTAGCTCTCCATTCGATGTATTTCATCTAGCAGTTGTTGATGATAGGTCTGCACGGTTAGTCCTTCGCCACTTCAGAGTTCTTCCTCGACGTTTCACACGTTGTTTTGCTGCATTCATCACATGTGCTTCACTTTTCTGTTGATTCTGTTATTCTGAAGATGTGACCGGTCACCTTCCAATGCATCTTTCTCATTTCGTCATTTATTTTACCGTTGCTTGTCGGATTTCCTGATTATTACTGACACTGTTGTTGTTGTCAGTGATAATGTCTCCAGTCTACGTCACTGATATTGTCATTTTTTTGCAGTGAAGATTCTGTGTTTTGATTCATTAACATCAGTGTCCCACACTGTCTATGGCTTGAATCTTTTTATAGTACATATATTTATTACAATTTTTTATAGTGCAAAGATTTTTTTACAATTTTTTATAGTACAAAGATTTTCACAATTTGCATCAAGTGAGAAAGTTCATGTTTGTCTATGGCATGTTCATAATTAGCGGAGTTAAGCTATTTTTGTCACATTTTCAAAGCCGTTTGCCCTTAATGAAAACTTGATTTCTGAAGATGAAGTTCTTTTCTGTTTGTGATAAACACAGTTGTTGAGCCATGCACACGTGTATATGTCGAATGCTGCTGTTGACTTGATGTTGCAGACAACCAAGTTCTAATGGAATGTGATGATGCTGGCGATAATGCTCAGCCAGTTGTACGTAACTGTTGCATTTTCACGCTGTCTTGTTGCTATTTTTCACATTTTGTGTCATCCATACGAGGTCAGAGCAGAGATTGTGTGCTTGACATGTGCACTGTGAATTATGTCGTCTGCGTTTCTTCTGTGTTCACAACTTGTACAAACATTTCACCACATATCAAGAATTCACGTTTTTAAATAGAAACTGCAAGTTTTGAAATATCCACAGAGAAGTGCTTTGAGATGTTGACATGGACGGTTGTATGTGCAGGTGACTCGTCAAGCAAGGGCCGTGACAGTGACGGTGCGACATGCTGCCGTAACGCAGAAAGTTTCCAGTGCTGTTGTATGAACTTTTCTTGTGTGCTGATTATTCTGCATCATCTTGCTATTTCTAAAGTGAAGAACAGACTGTTGCTTTTGTTGCCAAGAGGCAACTCTAGCACAGTGACTGTTATTTGTCAATACTCATTATCACAAAGCGGCATCACTTGACAATGAGGCTCGTTTTGAATTATGGCAGAAATTTTGTTTAAAGATGCATCAGTTTCTTTGTGTGTGAAAATTGGCAGGCATGCTGTAATTAGATACAATTTTTCCCAACACTTTGGACATGTTGTGGTCTGTGACTGGCAAATCACTGTTGCACTGTTGTTAGCATGTTAGGTGTATTGATGCAACACAGAAATTTCGGTAGTTGTGAAATCCAGATTTAGGTGTTAAGATGTTGCAGTGCTTTAACACAAAACAATTAACATTGTTTAGTGCTCACTGTTTCATGCTTGAATTTGTTGTTGTTGGCTATGAGGAGGTGAGTGATTGATAGTCTTAGTTGCTATGAGCTGAGGCCTTTAAATGGGCCAAATGCTCAACCCGGAATCATTCCCAGGGCTCATGTAATAGAAAATTGGCATGTTGACCATTCAACTCTTCAAGTTGCCTGTTATTTGTTTTGTAGCTGAGATTTGTAGATTTGTCACAGTGTTAGTGCGAGTCATCCCAGTTCGTTATTGCTCCAGTGCGTGTCAGTATAGATCTCTGTGCAATGTCATTTTGTCGATGTTCAGGATGTTTGGAAACTTTTGGATCCTCATTCGACAGATGCGGAGCCGCAGTCAAAACCATTCAAAGCTCGTGAGTTTTCAGCTTAACTGTTGCCTTTGTTTTAAGTACAATTTGTATGTGATTTGGAGTTTTGAATAAATATGTCATTAAGTCACAAGTCACATGATTGGAGAAATTGGCGTGTCTAGATGCCCAGTTCTCTAAGTGAACATATGATTCCGTTCATTTAGCAGCAGCATAGAAAAGTGGTGAAAAATAAGATTGTGAGTATATATTGCAATTCCCATTAACAAGTTTGTGTGTGTTGCATAGGTAAAGTTTTGCAGCTGCCAGCTCGGCTTATGCAGAGTTCAACAGTGGAGAAGTTGAGTGAAGATGGATTGCGGAAGAGGAAGGCAAGACGACGACGACCATTGCCTGCTGTTGAGTCCATTTGTTTCACAGAATTCTGCATCAATGAATGTGTGTACATGTCTTGCTATAGTATATCTTCTAGAAAATTGATACTGTCTACAGATTGTATAACTGTAATTTGTGAATTGTAATTGTGTTGAATGTGTTCATGTCTGCACTTTGAACAGTTATCACAATGTATAGTCTTCCCTTCAGTCAGTCAGTTAACTAAGGTATTGCTAGCTAATCAGGGTATTAGATGTCAGACATTAGGTAGTGTTCTCTGAAAATGCTGATAAATTTGTCATAATGATGGTTAGTTGCATGACAGTATACTTGTGAATGCATTTCATTACAGATTTCTCAAAGATGTCTCGCATTCCGACAAATGTGGTGAAGGCCTTGCACGTCTGTGATTTTGAGGATGCATATTGGGCCGAGCTTCATAGACTTAAACACTGCACTAAGCGTGCCCTCTATGTGGCATCGGTAAATTTTTTTTTATTCACTGGTTTTTAAATTTTCTTAACATCTTCACTGTATTTGACACATTTTTTGTGTATGTTATGCAAATTAGTTATTACTGTATATTTTAATTTGGTTGTACTTTGTGTGTTTCAATGATTTTTAAAAAATCAGTAATAATTACTTTTTTTGTACACTGCTTGAAGTAGTCAGTGTTGCAATGTAGAAAAATGATAATATTATTTGTACTGCTACTATTAACTGTGATTTAATGGAAAACTGTAACTGAGTAAAATTTTTCTAGCAATAAATCTTTCATCACATATATTTCTACAGCAGCATACATTACTACTGACGGAAAAGATCAGTTTTATGTGGTACTGCTGGAAGTTACCGTTGTAAAAATTGTGCCACTTGAGTTCTGTATTTGTACCTGCAAAAATGCAATATGTGCTAGGTAATTCGGTCTTCCTTTGCATTGGCGGATTGTGACTTAAGCGGATGAACGTATTATCTTGCTATTTATGCCGGCCATTTCTGAAAAATTTGTTCATTTAACAAACCTGTGGTTACCTGTGACATCTGTGACATTTTTCTGTGTGTTTGCACCATGTCTGCAATTTTTATATGGTTGTTTGCACTTGCAGTTGAAAACTGTTCCAGTGTTGCATTGTAGCAGGAAGATGGAGATAAAGATGATGCTGATGCTGATGGTGATGGTGTTGTGCCTGAATTGCCAGGTTGCCACTTTTAATTAGTTGCTGTATATGCACAGGTTTAGCATGCATGGATCGCTTTGATTTCGTCAAACATTAATTTTTACTACCATATCGTTGCTGTCCACTGTCTCAGAAAAATGAGCTGACTATGTTACACTCTGTCGTAGAGGTGCATGGACTAGTTTTGATAATTTTAGCAGGGAAAATCCTGTCGATGCTTATATAATTTTTCACATCTTCCCAGTGACCATCAGCTGACGCGTGCAGTAGTAGCACAATGGACTTGGGTGCTGCTGCCTCAGACATGCACACAACAGACAAAAACAAGTGACCAGCTCTTCTATCGAGAAGCCAACAGCACATGTGGCTTCCTCTTCACATGTGATTCCTGCCAGACCATCCTCTGACTATTTGCTTGACCACAACCAAACCTGCGGCTGTTTGACAGCGTTACCTGCTCGCCAGCGTTTGGCTGTCTAGGCAGAACAGATGTGGATATTATTGTTTATTACTAAGTTGTAGTTGCATATGACATATTAACCCTTTGCCATTGTGTGTTGCTGTTTTGTACAGGAAATGAAGATGATGCCGATGATGATGATGCTGTTGATAATGATGGCATTTTTCAAATTCCCGACGATGTGTTCAGTTCTGCAGGTCGTCAGACTTCAAATCTAACCATAAATGGTGATTATGTGTCACAGTTCATTATGTTTATTATTGTAGCTAAAGTGGACTTTTTGTAATAATTTTAATGTCAGTAGTTTGCTGGTTTAATTAGCATAGTTACTTTTAGTTTGATGTGCTACCAACATGTATTGAAATTTGGCACGACCACATTATACGAACCATGTGAATCAACGGAATTTTGTGTTTTTGCCTTTTCTCGTTGGTACCTGTGTCTTTTGGGACATAAACAGGCACACCACGTGAATGCACGTTGCCATATGTTTCTGCACTGGCAGTTTCAGATGGTATTTGTCTGACAAATTATTCTCTGCTTATTGGGCCTGGTGACTTCAAATAATTTTCTGCCTTCTGCTCTGCATTGTTGTTCATCACTTCATGTGTTTTCTGGTGAACTGTGTCAAAAATTTTCAGTTTTCACTTTTGTGGTTACGATGAAAGACTCATGCAATTGCACAGTGTTGAAGATGTTAATTTTTTGACAGAATTAGTACCAGCAGTAATATTTGATTTTGTTTCTAGTGTGTTGAATGACATGCTGTGCGTGTTTGTGGTGTGTGTAAGCACTGTGTGATGACATGGCTGACATTGAAATCATTACTTCTTATGAAGATCTTGTACGTCGACATGTGGTACGTGTGTTTGTTTTTATGCTAGTTGACTAACGCATAACACATCGGCCGTAAGCAGTAATTTTGTAGCATTTTGTGCCTTTATGGAACAAACTGGAGAGCAGTTTTTTTAGACTTTGGCAATAATGTGTCAGCCAGCATCTGACCTGTGTTTAGTTTTTTTCATTAAGTTTGCTGTGCATGTTGATTTAATGAGGCTGACTGTGCGACTTTAACCTGTCGGTTGTAGGAAGGTTTTATGACCAGTGCTCAGAAGTACGTGCAAGACACGGAGCTGGCGAGACGGGTTGGTGAGTGGCAGGAGAATATTCAACCACGACTTCATGAAGAGGTGTCTGTCTGTAGCCAGTGTTGTATGGTGATTGTGGTATGATGTTTGTGGTGTTGTGAGCATACGTTCTCTCTTTCATGCATATACACAACTGCATCTGTCATCAGACATGTGATTTGCTGCCAGCCAAAGAGCAGTGATGCTTTTCAGCTGGGTAGCACTATAAGTGATTGTATGTAAGTATGTAATGGCAGCCTCTTGCCAGATAGACTAGTGTCTGACATCATGTGAGGTCAACTGCCCAGATAGAATCAGCTTTGGAATCGGATAATTAACAACCTTGACTTTTAGTCTGAGTACATAGAAAGACGTAATTTTTATGACTTCTTGTGAATACATTGAATGATTTGTGCCTTGTCGCTCGTGTAGAACAAATTGGAAAATAACGTTGTTGCATTAATGTGGGAAATATACTGCAAATCACTGCCTCCTATTGTTGAATACTGCTGATATTTAATACCAGTTACAAATATCATATATGACGCAGAATATTGCAAATACAACTCTAGTTTGCTAGTTTTCTGCATAGTTTTGACTTCTTAAGTTGATGCTTTTATGCAAATGCTATGGACTATTGCCAATTTGTACATGCTATACTGTTTTGGTTAGCAATATAGAACTTGTAGATGCATTATTTATTGCAAAAGGATGTTAGATGCAGATGTTAATGCTTGGAATCTGTGACTGTAGGAACTGAGACGTGTGTTTGACATACACACATACGGCCGAGAGTTGTTGGTCAAGTTGGAAGAGTTGGGTGGAGGCGATGGTCCAGTCTTGTTTTCTCGAGCTGTTGCCAGTCAGCCGCCTTTCGAAGTCTGCCGATATTTTCTTGCTGCGCTGCAGTTGGTACGTAGTTTGTTGTCGCACTAACTGTTTTTACTCTATGAGAACTTGTCATCTGAGCTCTAACTAAATATCATTGTCATCGTTGATGTTCCTTAAGTCTGTGAAAACATAACGTGATGTGGGGTCATGACAGTTACAGTATTATGGTGCAGATATTGACTTTATCAACAAACCAGACATTGCATGTTGCAATTTATGTAGATGAAGTCTAAACTGTAAATATAACAGCACTTGTATGGTTGTGCTGCAGTGAACTTTGCTAATGTAATCTTCATGCTATTGATTCAACAGAATTGGAGACTGCAATAAGATGTTTGTATTTTTAGTTTTAAAATGTTTGTTTAAAGTGTGCTTGTAGTGTTGTCATTATTTTATGTTCACTTTGTTAGAAGATTTGGTAAATGAACAATGGCTAAGATTAACTCAGTAACCCAATGGAGCAACTTTTTTGACAGCTAGTCTGTGTAATGATAATTGCAATAATTTTAGTAGCATTTGCAGCTGCTGTTATAACTTTCTTTATTTATTACTGGTACGTTAAATAGTGGTTGCCATTCATTATCATTCATTTGTCACTTGTGTAAACATTTGGTGACACTGCGACAATGACCGTTTGTCTCCTGCAGGCGAATGATGGTAATGTGGAGATTGGTGGTGGCTGTGGAGACGTGAATGCAGCTACAATGAAGGTTTTGTCACGACAACAGTGTTATGAGAACCTACACAGTTATCAGGCGCCCTCGCTGCGGAGAAACGAAACATTGCAATAATTTTCATGTACAGTTTTTATATTTATGTGTGCCATTTTGTATGTATGTGCATTGTTTGTTATCATGCATTGGCAAGTAGCACATGTTTCACTGATCATTGTCATGTCGATAATTTACGGCCTGGCCACAATGATCTTGTTATCAACATATTTGTCGTCATTATCACACAAATGATGCACTGGATTTTAAACATCATGAGTGATGAGTGAGTGATCTTGCGGTGTTATCTGATTTCCAATCCGTCTGGTGGAACATTGGTAGTTGGATCCAGGGCTGAGTCATAGTCAACAATGGTTTTTGTGTCTATTCAGGATTTGAGGGTTTCTGAGGCTGCATAAAAATAAAGAATGCTAGTTGTATTGTATTCACACTGTGGAATTCGTAGTTTTCACAAGTTAGTAATTTGCCCAGATGTACTTAACAAATGGCCTTTACATGCATTGCTGATTGTAGTGAGATCGCTACATTGTAGTAATATTGTTTGTTTCATTATGAACATAGAATTGTTTCCTGTATTATATTGTTGTTTGTGAACTACAGAACGAGAAATGAGTACGTCATTATTTTGTGTGGAAGCCAGTTTCGAATTGGACTGGAACGACTTTTTGGTTTTTTATGAAATTTGCTCAGCTGATTCTCACGAAAATTACTGTGAATTTGTTGCCACCAGAAGTAATATTTGAAGGCAAAAATGCATCAAGTTCAATTTCCGTTTGGGCTGCGCTTCAGACCCCATTGGGGAAGCTTATAGCACTCTTTAGAGCCCCTAACTGGTTGGAAGGGTCCTACATGTAGTTTCCTCTCCCTAAAATTCCACCCAAGCTTTCAACCCTGTTGGCCTCGATTCTTGCGAATTCGGCACTTGGCGTTCCAGTTCTTGCAACTTAAACCCTATCTAGGAGAGTCTCTGGTAAGTGATGGATCCCTCCCACCTTGGAAGTCCATGTAGCTATAAAGCGAAGAATGCTAACAAAAATGTACATCAAACTCGAAGAATCTTTGAATATGGAAGCTCTTTTTTTCAGTATACACTTCTGGCTGAAATTCACTACAGTGTGTAATTTCGACTTTTCTTGCTTTTTCATGTTCTTTGACTCGTTCCTGATTTTCTCCGGGAATGATGGCGTTTTAATTCCCGGGAATCCGGGCACGAGAAAGGGTGGGAATCCCGGGAAATGGTAGCCCGGGAATGAAAACACTAGTGGGGACTGTTTTCAACACTGAGATGTCCCCTGATTCTTTTAGCAGAACAAACAACTATTATTATAGTGAAACTTGATGCAGTAATGGCTGCAATCGTTTCTGAATTAGGCATACAGTATTGTAATCGTTGCAATGTTGCGTTGCTTTATGCATGCATTTCTCAACGAAGACAATCGCATGAAAATGGAAGAATGGACACACAATTGTCACTGTCAGATTTTGCTAGAATTATTTTTCTCTGGTTTCACCTGTTAATGTTATAAATATTAAAAATGCCAGTGCATACAGATGTATGGTACTCGCGTTTAGTAGTGCGTGTTACATGCCATTATATTTTTTTTGTTATTGTCAGCAAAAAAATATCAGCAATGTATAGTTGTAACTTCGTCGAATATTTAATGAACTGTAGTAGCTTTTGCACTGGTTGCAACTGTGGTTCTGTCGTTGATGCCTTAGTGAAACGATGAACTTTTATTTCATGTTGGACAACGTTTGTGGGTCAAATTTAATATTTAACCTTCTGCTGGAGTTTAAAATACATGTATTTCATAAGTTACTACTATTAAATTAAGCTGCAAAGTTTCCTTATGCCGAATACAAGGGGTTGAAGCTGGCGGCAATTTTCCGAGTTGAAAATCGGGAGTCGAATTTCGGAACGTGTGTCATGCTGAATGCTGATTGATTGATTGGAGTTTAACGGCGCTCTCGGCGCATAAAGTATATCGTGCCTTCAGAAGTTATAGTGTAGCCCAGTTTGCGTTTTGGAAAATGGAAGCACCCTGGGAGTCATCTCCTATTCAGTGCTGGATGACCAGCGACGTAAATAACCCCCTCCTCTTGCATTGTTGGCCCTTAAAGGGATGGAGCCAGCTCCTAACCCGCAGTAAAGGGGGGGAGCAAAAACCTCGAAGGGGGCTCACTTAAGTTTGTTACGCCAGCGCCAAAACATGAAGGGAAATGACTCACCTGACCAAGGCAAAACAAAACATACACAAACCTAAAGATAAATCATTCAACCTAAAAAAACATACAAAGACAAACTCACGGCCTAACCGGGCTGTATGAACTGTTTCTATTAGTTGTGCCCATTGAAGAGGTAGCGCGTTGGCAATATAATACAGTTCTGACAATATTCTT
>Ga0056115_1001400_pt1 | contig 11436 bp, 2 predicted proteins | sample WorMetOlspDAHAB1_FD_77007 | JGI IMG/M metagenome (GOLD analysis project Ga0056115, IMG submission 77007) | Marine gutless worms symbiont microbial communities from Max Planck institute for Marine Microbiology, Germany - Olavius sp. DAHAB.1 ... | reverse complement strand
ACTGCAGAGATGGCTATTATTCTGCCAAAAGCCTGTCATCTTCATAACTCGTTGATAGCAGCGGTCTCACATTTTGGTTCGTGGTGTGATTGATATGGCGTCTGGAATGGTTAAACGAAATACCCTAATGTTGTTGAACCCAGCCAAGTTGTAATTTTCCACTTTATTTCTGTGATTGAAACCAAATTCACTGGCTCGTGGATTGACCTGCAGCATGTCCGTTGCTGAGGGCATTTACGAAAAGAGTATCAATGGCGTAACCAGGAATTTGTCTTGGGTGGTGCACTCCTAAAAGCCTAGGCTCAGAATACAAACATTCCACACAAGCGGGTTTCTTATCGTCGCATGGCATACCATGAGGCAGTGATAGGCACATTCCAGTCGTCACACAAACGTGACTTGACAGCTTTGGGTTTTGAAGAACTGAGCACTCTCCTGCTGCTTTGACACCATAAAGTACAAAAACGTTAAGCTTACTGCAAACCACGGTACCAATAGTACATTAGTACACTACAGACTACAGTTACAGTATGCTTCGTCTGCGGTGTGAGAAATGTTTTCACCTCTGTCCACGGCTAAACTTCGTTCCTAACCCACCAAAAAAAGTAGCAGTCACTCATCTTGTGGGTGCACATGCACCCAGTGCACCCCCTGGATACGCTACTGAAGAGTATTGATATATTTCATTTAAAATTGACAGCTATTCTGCTGCTTTTGGAAACTTGGAGAAAAGCTGGTGTGCAACACAGGAACAGCGAGCAAGAGACGGCAGCGATCAACAAGGCATTATCTGCACTTTTAGTTTCCGAAATAAAGCAACGTAGCTGAATACAGTTTAAAAGAACACGATAATGGTATAAATGTAAACAATGGTACAATGTTAGCTCGAAATTGTAAAGTTGAGAGGTCATTACTCTTTAGTTAGCGCTTAAATTTTGTTGTTGTATTGTTGCAGGTGTCAAAAACTTTGTTCAAGCACCTGAAGTAGAGGCGTGGGCGATATATCATGTTTCTGGACATAGAATTTTTGAGAATAAACTCGTGTGTTGGCGACAAACTAGATGGTAGATTTGGGAAAGTTGTTGTGTACTGTACTGTACTGCTCTGGTCTGTAGCCTTCCAAGGCTGACGCAGTTGTTTTGGAAAATGATCGGCTAATTTGTCACACATTTTTCTTTGTCTTGTGGACCTGTTCTGAATGTTAGTGCAAAAATTGCTAGAAGATTGTTTCGATTTGCAGTAAAAAAACATGTTTGCAATTTTTTTGCTACTGACAACATGCAAATGCAAATGTTTGTTCGTATTCGCACAGTCATCATTCAACAACAGCAATGGCACAAAATAACCGTCAACGGGCGTGCAGCTTGCCGTTTGTAAGCACAGCACTCTTATATAGCTTGGTGTGGCACAGCAGAGGAAACAGTATTAAATCACGTATGCGATATTGTTTTCATTACAATTACACTGTTACAGCTGTTATTGCATTAATGGCATAGTGCGCCTGATACATGCTGTGCGTCACCAATAATTCTGCTGAGCATATCCATAAAATTGCTTAAATGACGAAAAATCCCAACGCCTGGATTCCTTTATTTTGTAACACAGCTCTCGGGTGGTTATAAGAGAATTCCGGGCTTAATCATTTGAACAGTGTTTGCCATTAAAATATGAGTGAATTGTAAAGGGTGGCGCATAAGAAGTCTTGCGTGCGTTACAGGTAGGCCACATTTGCGCACTTTCAGATATCAAAGTGGGGTTACTAACAAAGAATTGCTATTCCTTGCCATAGATTCGTTTTTATAGTTGTGTAGGCTATGCCTAACAGAGCCCCAGCCGAATTTTTTTCAACGTTATGGCTGGCTGTCTATTATTTTCGGCTGATATTCGGCTCAGCCGAATTTACGCGGACAGGAGAAAATTCGGCAAAATTACGGTTGAAAGCAGAAAAATGCAGCTGAAATGCGGCTAAAACAATTTGATTAAAGCAAGGACTTTAACGATGTAGGTTATGCATCTGGTTCTGGTAAGCAGTACACATTACACAATGTTTTACTGTTGATCCAGAATATTGTAAAATCTGTCACTCAAATGCTAATTTGCTATTATCATGTATGAAGCAAATTTTATGCAGACGGTCTGCTGACAAACTCGACCGCTGCTTTAGCAATCAAGCCCGTGGTCGGGAAGAGACATTCGGCTGGCCGGATTTTTTTCGGCTGATATTCGGCTGACAGAAATTCGGCGCCTAATCCGGATATCGGCTGCGGCTGGGGGCACTGATGCCTAAGTGCTACATCCGTTTTCTATAATGTGTGTGACGTAAACAGTGAGCGCAAACGAAATGTTTCACTTTTTAAGCGCCAGCGTCACACTTGTTTTAATCACGGTCAGTGATATACTGCACACTAAATGTACCGGTATTTCACAGCACGCAGAAATTGGCAGAAAATTGTCATCCTGACAACTTTAGTGAAACATCATGTATATTTTGGCTGCATAATTAAAACTTTAACTTTAATGACTAAATTTACGAAATAGCTCGCGAGCGTCGTAAATGCAATACCAGTATCATCTCAAAGGCCTCGGGTCATTAAATTCACACATTGAATTCAGGTCTGACTCCAGTTTCAAAGATGAATTGTTGGATTCGCGTTGAGTGTCAGAAAGCGGTGGCAGCTGTCTCGTAGTCGTCGGACGTCCAGCGACTATGTCGAAGCTGAAAGCTGCCTGGCTGAGGAGCATGATCTCGTTTCGTGTGCTCTTGACTCGTCCAGCCGTAAGCGAACCCACCTGGTTCAACGTCCTGGCCGTGCGTCACGACGGCAATCCTTCGGCGTTGCTGCTCTGCGCTCTGAACGGGTTCCGTTAGCGATAAGCTGACATATGTGTGGTCGCCGAGCTCGCGATGAAAATCCGCCCCAGTTTCTTTCTGCCTGTCAGTCGGCACAGTTTCGTTCTCCATAGTTTTTGAGCCGGCAGAACGTCTCTCTGCGCTTGACGCTGTGCTTTTCTGCTTTTCAACAACCCCTGTCGTCGTAGCTGCGTGATCTTGTGACGAATACAGTTTTCCAGACTGCAGCCGCTTCCAGGATTTTTCGGGAGGCTGCGGCTTCTGTTTCTGTGCTGGAGATTGAGTGACTGATGATTTTACGTCATAGCGGTGCTGACTTGCTACATCCTGTACCCGTTGGTTTTCAGACGGAAGTGACGGTGGCATCGGTGGTGGAGGAAGCTCTTCCTCGATTTCCGTCAAAACGCGATCGAAGTGGTCCAAACTCTCTGGAAATTGATCGCAGTCGTGTCTATTTCTGTCGCCGTCATCGCTGTCTGGTTCGACGTTGGGCAGACTGATGATCTTGGATGTCGGGAAGACTGTGCGAGTCCCCGTTGACTGACTTCTGGTTCGGTGTCTGGTGATGTTCTCGTCGCTCTGAACAGCATTTCCGTCGGAGCTCAGCGGCGGCGAGACGAACTGAGAATAAGTGGACACGTAACGTTTCTCGGCAAAACGTGACTCCGACGTTGCGGAGTTAGAGTCGCCTGAATCTTCGTCGTCAACCACTTCGAGGCGAAGTTCTGGAACGTCGGCAGCTTGGCGCCTGTTCGTAACTGGTAAAGAGTGCGCGTCATTGCTTCCGAATGGCTCGCGGCGTGAATCCCCGAACAGACTGTCGTAGTATTTGTCGCGTTTCGACAAGTAGTACTGGTGTCGCCGGTTCAGTTCCGGTTCGCTGTGCGTGCTCATTTTCGTGCGAACCAGATTTGCAGACGGCGAGGTCATTCCGCGCATCGGCGAGTTGTAATTATTCTCGAGAAAGATGGGTACGCGGACGTTTCCGTTGGTTTCTCTGACCATTCGGTCGCTTCTAAAATCGGACTCGTTGTAGTAGTCGTTGCTTTCAGAAGCGTGGTGGGCGTCCTGTGAATTTCGGGCGCTATATTCGACATCGATTCTCTTCGAGTGATCATCCTTGTTTTCGATGTCTTTAGTCTGTGTGACCTTCTGCCGTTTGCGTTCGACAAACGCCTCGAATTTGTCTGGTATCCACCACGGTTCTACTTTACCGTTGTCAGTCGGTTCGGCGACAGTTGCGCGTGATCGCTGAAGACTGAACTCCAGATCTTCTCGTATCGTCATCTCAATTCGCTGTTCTTTTTCTTCAACGACTGTCGTCTCGAGCACCTCTTCTTCTTCCGGCTCTTCTTGGGGTGGTTCTGCGAAGACCCGCGTAACCGAAGACCTGACACATTCCGGTTCTTTCGGTGCTGGTCGATATTTCTCTGCGAATACATCGCCAACCGCTTCCGTCTCTCTCGTCTCGATGATGCTCGGCTTCGTGATCACCATCTCCTCGGTCACAAGCGACGGCTTCGCTTTTCGTCTTTTCGGCGGCTTCGCAACGGGGGCCTGTGTCGTCTGGATGTACTTCCTGTTGTGTTTTGCCTTCGGCGGCGTTTGCGTTTCTTTGTTTCCGGTCATGGTGCGTTTCACCTTTTCGTCGAACATCATCGTACGCGTCACCGTCTCCATCTCGGCCGCTCTGCCCTCTCCATCCGGTTTCCGGTTAAACAGATACAGATTCAGTACCTGGTGGTTGGCCATGCGCATGTCGGGTCTGGACGCGAAGATCGGGGTTTGACTGCGGCCGCTGGCGACGCTAGAAAGTGGTGCCTCGTCAAGGGAGAATAGACTCTGAGCTCGCCGCATGGTCGCCATCCTCGTGTGCTCGTCATCCAGACTGGTCACGATGATTGGCTCGTTGCTGAAGGCAGCGTACGACGATGGCGGCCGTTCATCGGTCTCTTGTTTTCGGGGGTATGTCCCGCTGTCGCCAACATGACGCAAAACATCCACGTGATAAGCAGGTGCTCGTTGTAGCAGGAAGTTATCGTCAAGAGCGGACGGCCTGGCATCGGTCGCCGGCCCGACTGGAACGACCGCTGAGTGACGGCTGTCGTGGTAGACTACAGGCGTCGACGAACCGTTGGGAGGAGAGCTGGTGAGATGGGTCCACGGAGACGCTGTCTCGAGTTTCAAATGGCGGGCTTCGGCGGGGATTGTTTCTGCCGTCGAACGATCACCGTGGAGGATTTTGGTGACCATTCCCTTTGTCAGCGTAGGAACTCGACTCTGCGACGACGAGCCGTGACGGTTCCGGGTGTCGCTGTCGTCCGACGCGTCGCCGTCAGTCTCGGTCTGAAACTGCGTCGATCGCGGGCTTCTGACTTCCACCGTCGTCGAAAAGTCGGAATCGTCGCCGCTGAAGTGCTGCCGTCTGCGGGAAACCTGTTTGCGCTCTGTCTCCGACGAGTAACCGTTGATTCGCTGCAGGTCGGCGGTCGTGCGACGGTTGAAGCGTGCCGCGTCAGAAATCTGGAAGCGCTTCTTCGACGTTACTGCCTGTTGTCGTCCGTGAACGGCTACTGCTCGGTTCGTCAGACGTCCGTCGGCGCTCATGGGCCGTCGCAAATCAAAATCCTCGTCATCTTCTTCTTCGTCGTCATCTCGTTCAACTCTAACGTACGAAACCGCCTTCTTTCTACTCTCGTCGGTTGATGTGGTCTCGTTGATCGTTCTACCGAGTTCCCTGTTCTCGGTCAGCGTCACATTATCACAAGTTCCTCGCATGTTCCTCCTGACTTGTCGATCCAGTGACCTTGTCTCACCAGTTGATGATTTCTTTACATCGCTTATCACCTTCCGGCGTCTTTTCTTGCCGTAGATCGCCTCAATTGCGTGCTCCATTGCATCCTCTACGATGAAGTCAGCTGTGTCCAACGCGCTCAATCTGCCGCGCGGCTTTGACTGTCGACCCCCGGCGTTGACTACGTTCGACCTCTTCGTCACCCGACTGTACTCGTCGACGCTGGCCGGTAAACCGGCCGTACGATATGCCAGCTCGGCGGCAGCAGTGTTCCTATCACGACGAGTCAACGACCTCGCTGACTGCTGTTTTTCGTCCACGTCCGAGCGCTGTTGGACTGCTGCGGAGCTGCGCTTTTTTCTTCCGTGGCGTTGTACCTGCAGCGATTTATTTATTTATTCATTTATTTTGTATCCACACATGGGCCGTTAAGCGAGCTGCATAAACAACAGCTGGCCCCTATTTATCATAAAATCGTACACTAGCAGTGCAGCAACATAAAGGGTGGCTCAAAAATTGGCATATTTTTGTACGCTTTATAACTTCATCAAATATTGACCAATTTTCAAACTTTTTTCACTGTCAAAGTCAGGAGAAAATTTGCAGTAATAATATCACTAAAGATCTCACCACACATCAAATGTGTCGCTACCTTGTGAAATGTCAATGTCGTAATGCAACAGTTGAAAACAAATTTCTGTTACAACACATTTTAAGACATTAACAACAGGAAACCACGTGTTTATTGTCTCAGTTATTATCTAAAGTAACTCTCACATCCTGCAGTTTTTACATCAAATGTTCAATGAGTCCGCCTTGCTGCTGGACGACGCACTCTTAAAATGTGTTGTACAGAATCGTCTCGTTTTCAGTTGTTGATTTTAAGACACTGGTATTTCACAAGGTAGTGCAGCGACACATCTGAGATGTGGTGTGATGTTTAGTGACATTATTATTACGAATTTTCTCCTGATTCTGACAGTGATACAAGTTTTTAAATTTGTCAATATTTGATGAAGTTATAAGGCATACAAAAAGTGTGCCAAATTTTTGGGCCACCCTGTATAAACAAACATGAAGAGCAAAACACTAATAAATAATAAGAAATAAAAATATTGTTGAAAACACATAAAACATAAACCTGTAACGTAAGTTGTGAAGTATCAGTGTCTCAGTAGATATATCAGACAACCTGCAGGTTACAAGGTCGGTCATATAAGGCAAAATCACTAACAACGGACCTGGAAGTACGAAAAATAGGCTTAAAATATGACTGAAAAAATATCGATTAAAAGTTAGAAAACTTGTTAGATTACATTTATGGATCGATCGATTAAATTTCGAACCAAATTTGGTCCGACATCTTCAACCTTCGAACCAAACCATAATTCTTAAAGGCATATTTTGAGCCTAATGCTGAAATTTCGGTTAAATCCCAACCAACCAACCAACCTTGTCAAAGGTGGGTGTTAATAGATGATAAATCACTGTACGTAGGGCCTACGTGTGTATCAGAACGCTGCTCTGCCCTCTTAGAGCTCCATTCGCCAGACTCCGACTTCCTTTGTTGTTCGCTGTCATCGATCAGTATTTCCGGTGAGTCTGTCACCTCATCGCCGTTGACAAACTGTCCGTTGCCACGCTTGCCATGCTGGTCGTTGGTGGTGACCGATCTACTTGTTGTCCTCTGCGTTCGCTCCGACTCTAACTTCTCCAGTTTGCTGATGTTGCGCGCTCCTCTAACGTCGAACTCTTCATCACTGCGAAGTCGCTGTGACGCATCCGGACTGCTCTGTTCCATTTGGAACACAGCTTCTTGGAGAGAAGATCCGATCACACGATCTCTGTTAGCGCTGTGCGACGGAACTTCTGCAATTAGTCAAAAATAGTCATTCGTAGGTTATATTATGTGATTAAGTTTTATGTTGTAATTATTATTATCGTTTATTACGCCACGCAGGCAGCACATAGTTACATACTCAAGACATTAAAATCATAAAACATTAAAAGACAAACTACTAATACTAAGAGAACATAAAACGTAAAACACGGAAAAAATACAAAATATAGCCTACAAAACATAAAATCACATCGTGAGAGCAACGGAAAAATTTTCGAATACCGCATGTTTTATCGCGTGAGTACCATCGTACGGGCACAGACCATATTTAGAGCGTAGAGCATTGCACTGATTTCTTTTAAGATATGTCAAGGTCTTTAATACCGGCAGGCCCATAGGCCTATAAGTTATATGCCTACATCATTTACGTTCTCATCTGCTTTGCTGTCGATTGGCACGCTGTTTAAGTTTTGACGTAGGCTATACATAAAGAAAAACGCAGACCATACATGGACCTAAAACTATAATGATGCTGACATAGGCCTACAGTGTAAGCCTACAAGGAACTCTGCAAAGAGAGTTGTGAAATTTAAGGAGCTTTTGCGTTATTGAAAGCTAATTCGTAAATTTAAAAAATATTATGTTGCTGTTTTAATTACGCTTATTATTCCTAGATTCCTACAGGCTCTATTCCCGCCCATGAGCCCAAGTTTACAGTAATTATAAGTTTCTAACACGTGTACAATACTTGTCATGATCAAATATAGGCCTAGTATAGGCCTAGGCCTACATCTACTGTACACCGATGGGCCTGTGGACCTATACATTCATATGCAAGTACCGTTAACGTAAGCTATATGCACAACATCAAAAGACGTAAAGATAAATGTTGATCTCGCTTGCCTCAATAGTGTGCAAGACTTGATCACCACAGTGGCCTATTCTCAGTATTCGAAGCTGCAAAAGCCGATGTTCTGTAGATGCAATAATGTGCGAAATGTCGACCGCAAAATGGTGGTCCAGACACGCGCCAGCATCAACTGAAGTGTTGCCAACAGACGAAGTTGATATGGTATTTGTTTTCTGACATCGACGGCTCGACTGGGTTGGCACCTCTGCCAATCAGATCATATTCACCGTTATAGCATCGCAGCCAATGTGCCTCGAGTTATGACACAAGTGACTGACAGTGATGTACAATGTACTGCAGGAGGTCACACGAAGCTCAGGCTCAAAATGACACTGTACGTTGCAATTACTCCAGAACAAAAGTGTTAGGCCCTATATGGGTAGTTCAAACAAGTTGTCTGCGATTTCATTTTTTTCTGTACTATAGGATGGGCGTTTTATTTGTTTTTTTTTCAAGCTTGATGTCAGACACCAGTAATGTATGTTACCGAATTTGCTACAATTAAGTCCCGAAATCTCCGAAATGTGGGACGTCAGGTAGGCCATACACACGTTTCACAGTTTCATACGGTGCTGAATTTGTGAACTAGGCCTACTTGATGTGCAAAGTTCCATTGTTTCGGCCAAGTTGAGAAGAATATAGCCTACCGTTTAATAAATGCCGTTGTGATTTTTCAACTGCAACTTCTAGTCCTACACTAGCCTACTATACAATCAGACATTTTACTCCATCCATCTTCAACAGACAGCTTACATAAGGTTCAGCATGCTTACTGTTTGCAATGTAATTTACTTGTTAGCCTTTTCTGGCGATTTTAGCCTCGTGTACCATGTGTATGGTGTTGGCAATAATCAGTCATGTGCGTCCATAACATGATTTTCAATTAAGCTAAAATTAAGTAACACGTCAGATATAAACTATTCACTGATGTAAACATATGCAAAGTCTGCAGAATAGATCTTATATTCACTTGCGTTTCGTGGTTTAATTAATCCTGTTGTCAGAACGTACAGTTAAGTGCTCGTGAGCCATTTTGTCCAGTTTCACATTCATTTTGTACATACGTTTATGGTTTGCTATTGTACTCTTATTAAACAAACAAATGGTGATATGTAGGCGTGAACATTAACGTAGTGATTAACGTCGACAGGCTAGCCTATTCAGTTTGGCAGTGGTCAGGTTTTTGATATTGCCTGGGGCCGTGTCGTTTCATCTGTATGCAAACATTTCGTGTTAGAGCGAGCGAGTGTGGAACTATACTTATGCAACACACATGAAGTGAACTACTCCAACATTCCAACAAAGCTATAACGACGAACCACCTTCGGCCAATTTTCAACTGTAGGCCTATTTATTCCGCATATATTATCATGGTCGTGGATGACCACTAACCTCTTTGTGCCATTTACCTACGTTGTTTGTTATGAGGTCATTCGTAGCTATATAGCGGGCATAGTTAAGTTTACGTTATACTGCTACAACATAATCCCAAATTCCACTTGTTGCGTCACGTCACGACACGACAAGCACGATGTGTCGTGCGTGTCGTGACGTGACGTGACGTGTCGTGCGTGCTGCGCTGTGCTTATTCCAACATGGCGGACGACGAAGAAGCAGTGGTGCTCGCGTGTAAAACGATATCATGTTTTATTATTATTTATTATTTCAGCTCACAAATGGAATTAAATTTCACAGCACACATAATAATTAACAACAAACGAAAGCTTTTAAACGTTTTTACATGTATTCTTATTTTTTCCTTACATACAGAATTCCTGTTTGTTAACGTCAAATAAAATAAATTGAATAAATATATACTCCAATAAATTACTGAATAACTTACATTAAACAATAAACGAATTACGGTGATCATGACTTTATACACATTACACAAACTGAGTTGCGTATCGCGCCTGTCGTGCTCGTCGTGACGTGCTGTGTCGAGCGTGCTGCATAGTAGGCTAGTTAGTTAACGAATAAGGCGTTAAGCCCGAAGGCTGCTAGTACCTGTGACGCAGCACGTACGACTTTTTCATATACCAAAATGCATGGACTAGATAGCGTGTCGTGACGTGTCGTGAGGTGACACAACAAGTAGAATTTGGACTGTACTATTAGTACGAGATGGCGACGACAAATGTCACTGTAACTCCTTGCAGAGTAACTATTGCATGCGCCATCGTCTGCCAACGCATCTCGCACGTTCTTCTAATTCGAAAATTCGTTGTTGGAGGCTGGCCTATCTCTATACTCCTTGTTGTTCTGTTGTTATTTGTAAGCCTACATCACTTATTTAGTGTTAACATATCGTGGTGCTATATCCTGAGTTGTTTTATTGTATAAGCCTAAACCGAGGAGCTATCGTGCTTCCTATATGCGTAATAAAAAAATTAGTAATCAAATCGAACGATTAAGGAGGGACAATATTTCCCCTGTTCTTGTATCGGAATGGCGATCACACGTACGTATAGTTTGGCATTCGATTCATTAGTGAGTATTACTGAGTAATTCTAGTTTAGCGCCCAAATCAACTCGGATGACGTAATCTCAGAGGTGGACATTCACGACAAGTTTTTATAGGCACGACCCAGTCAATGCAATTGCAACGTTCTGTTTTGTCCACTTACGGAGGTCGTGCTTTTAGCTATTTCTGGCCGAGCCGTATTTAATAACCCTCCCCCGCAGAATAGGGCCTATCTCAGAGACTCGCCATTAACTCTCGTTGCTTTCAGGTGTTTCTATAAGATATCGGTTTATTTTTTTTATAGTTTAAGTAATTTTGTGTCATGTTTTAGGTTTTATCACTTTTGAATTAGCTTAGACCAGTTTTTTGTTCTAACTATAGGAGTGTCGGATAACGGAGGATGTCATTTAATCAATCTGTGTTTTACTGCTTAATGCTGATATACGTAGGCGTTACAGGTCGGAAGAGATTCTATAACTTGAAAACTTCTAAGACCAGCATTGTCTGTTCGACAGTTTCCCACGTTCAACGGTCAACACCGTAATGACATAATTCACACGCTGCACTAGGAACTATT
>Ga0056115_1001399_pt1 | contig 11443 bp, 6 predicted proteins | sample WorMetOlspDAHAB1_FD_77007 | JGI IMG/M metagenome (GOLD analysis project Ga0056115, IMG submission 77007) | Marine gutless worms symbiont microbial communities from Max Planck institute for Marine Microbiology, Germany - Olavius sp. DAHAB.1 ... | reverse complement strand
GCACTTCTACACCAGACCCGAAGGGACGCCTCTTGACAGACACAACGGACAGACTAACGAACGAATGGACGGACGGACGGACGAAGAGACTATCCGTCCGTCCGTCCGTTTGTGTCTATAATGCCTGGTTTCCAGCGTTACGTTTCCATTCATCCGTTCAAATAGGATCGAGTTCTATTTTTTCAGTTGCCGTTCCGTATACGGTACGGAAACGGCAACGGCGCTACGGAACGGCAGTGCGAGCACGGATTATGTCGAACGTGTCGAGACGTGACGTGACGTCGTGACGAGCCAAGTGAAATTTGGGCTTACGGAAACGGATACGGATGAACGGCAACGTAATGCTGGAAACCAGGCATTAGATGGAGTTTGACACTGAGCAAGTAGTGTTTAACGTTCCTGTCGAGACAATTTAGATCATTTCGGAGGCGGTCTTCACTGCCGATCACTATAGACTTGTACAGTAAAACAGATCTAGTTGAAATCAGTAAACCCAAAGAAGTGAAAATAGGTCTACAGAACAAAACAAAGCCACCCTGATTCTGTTGTGTTGTCTGCTAAGTGCTACGACGCTCGGCCTGGAACGAGGTTGGCTTATTCTACAGCTCACAAGGACCCCACGCGTGACAAGTGTACCGTGAAGACAGTATATGCATGCATGTGCAAAAGTCACAAAAATGTTGTGATGAAGTTTTAATTCAGTACGACACAGCGTACGGGCAATATAAATATTGGGGTTTGTCGAGTCGTTTTTTCGGTGTTTTGATACCGCAATTGATGAGACATCCGATAGTCATCAGGAATTTATTTGCACCCGCTTGGGCCGCTCCCAGTAGAATTTGGGGTGAACACCCTGGTCGACAATAGTACATGCCTTAGTTCAAACTCCAGGGTTGTGGCGCTCAGCGCTGTGCCCTGGCACCCTCGCCTGAAGAATTTGCGAACACCATTTAACCGAAATATTCTGTATAGGCTATATACTGTAAATATTCTGTCAAACACTGATATGGTCTTGTTTACTTGGACCACTGTAACAGCACACCGATTGATTGTGCTGATTTAGAGCGACTCCATCGAGGTACTGTCGAGCGAAGAGATCCGTTTGCCGTCGACTGAGAAACCGAAGCAGAAATGGTGGAAGCGTATTCCCGGACTACGACGCTTTTTCAAGCGATCTGTGAGTCAAGATGGACGACAGCTGATTGACAGACGCTTCTCTCGCTTCGACTGAATCTGACCGTCTTCCACTCGGATCTCAGTAAACTTGCTCAGTATGTGGTTTCTCATAGTTACAGTTGCTTTCAAGCCCAAATTCCACTTGGCGCGTCACGTCACGACACAACACGCTATAAAGCCCATGCATTTGACACAGGAAAAAGTCGTGCCATGCTGTCGCGACACGCTCGTCACGACAAGCACGACTCGTACGATACGTGGTGCTCAGGGGCGTATAGCCACAGCGCGGGCTGGGGTGAGCATGTCCACCTCACTTTATCCAGAAGTTGTTCCTGAGATTGATGCAAATCCAGAGCACAAAGAACTAAACTTGTACACGCGAGTACTACTGATTCTTCGTCGTCCGCCATGTTGGAACAAGGCGCGACACGCACGACATGCGCGACAAGCTCGTCACGACGCGCTCGACATGCTCAACACGTCGTACGTGTCGTGTCGTGACGCAACAAGTGGAATTTGGAGTTCATCTCGTCCGATTACATAATATGGTGGCTGGTTTGGCGTAGTGATAGCGGTGTTGGTCACATCAACAAAGTTAAGCAACGTCGAGCTCGGTTAATACTGAGATTGGTGATTTTTGACGGGTCTACCATCTCAGCATTTATCTTGGCTACTTAGGCCCACTCATTCTGACAATCCCTCTGTAGGTAGGTGCAATGAGTATTGGAGATGGTTTCCGCTACCACTGGGGAAGAAACGGCGAGTTCAGCGTAGCAGTCGGCCCTGTTAAGAGGACTTCTGGCATTGGCTTAGGCTACTGTATGCTAGCTTCAGTGTGTCTAACCCTCGCGGGCTGAAAGGTAATAGGCGATGAGTTGGCTCGCGACGAACCTCTTGGTCTGTGTGTAAATCTGAAAATTAATATGAGAAGTGAGTCTATTTCACAAATCATAAACAGAATACATACACATGCACTCACGTTACAGTAATATAAATATACTACAGCAAACCTGGTTTGACTGAAAATTCGGACATTTGTCGGACCACTTTTGAACCCATTCCTGTTACATTGTTTGATTCCAGTCCTACATATTCATCGCCCACATATTATGTCTGTAATAATAATTAACAAGTACTCTGATACTATGAAAATTTGCTCAGCATAAATAAACAGATCGTGATTTGTTGCAATTTTTTCATGCATGAAGTTATGAGAAGTGTAATGCGTGTCTTGAAATGAATATAATAATGTGAAATGTGTTTTGTGTTCACAGTGGCGTCGCTAACAGGGGTCTATAGATCATGGTCGGTTGGTTCATCCGTTTCTGCCTGGCCCCTTTGGCTCCCATTTGACGTCAATTGTTCTTCAGGCACTACAGCTATATGATTAAGAACCTCTTAACTAAAGGCCTCCTCCCCATCTGCAAAAATCTGGCGCGCGAGCCACCACTGCCAGTACAGCAACGAAGGTACAAGAATTATAATTACATTGAAAGGAAACATGAAAAGTACACATGGAAAAAAAACCCGCATAGCCGTTTTCTACAGTCCTAGGTATTCTCGACACCCTAGGCCTGGATAAGGGAGTTTATTTCGTACGGGAAGAATAAGACATTTGAAAATGGAAAAGAAGGTGCTGGAAGACAAAAAAACTGTGGTCTTTCGTCTTGTATTTTTGGCTGCCAAATTGCACTATATCCCTCCACTATTTAACAGATAGGGTATTTGTGTTGTTTTCAGATCTCGTATTCTGATTCCGTCCGCCTGCAATGCATTCGTTGGCTTAGCTGTATCCTATACCTGGCCAATCAGATGGTTACCTGTATTGGACATGCGTTTACCGGTCTCGGCGTTTCTGCCTGGCCGCCTGTACGATCTTACGTGTACCTCCGTTCACGATTCAACCGACGGTGTCTTGACTGCGTTACATCACCCAAAAAGGAGCGATCTTGTAGTTGGATTCTTTGTTTGGGAGTTCAAGCGCCGTCCGCCGCCGTCGTTGCCGCATTGACTACCGCAACAGAACGAGGCGAACCGGAGATTGGTGATAGCGGAATCTGGAGGGGAGGATTTAATAAAATTTTGTTTGATGAGAAAAATCCACTTAAAGTTTCGGTGGTGAAAGTTTCGTGTCTTAACACTGCCTGACTATTTGACAGTTTTCAGAAAGATTTGTAAATGCAGTTAGTAACTAGGTTTTAAAAAAGTCAAATAATTCACGGTTTTTGTCAATCACGAGACGCGAGGTTGTATGAATATGACTCTTTCAAAAGCGGTGCCACGTGGCCGACTGAACAATTTGCGGTTTGACTACTGCAAGTATGACAAGCTGTGACTGCTTTTGACTATTTTGTTTCAAGTGGATGTGATTGAATCCTGTTTGTTGTGACTGTTATCGCGCTCTGCTTTGTGATATTTTAAAGGGTATGCGAGATGTGTCTTGTTGTTGGGGAGGCTGATAGACTGATATCCACAGTCACCACAAGCTGTGGGTTTAACTTACTACTATTTTAATTTATTATACATGTAGTGCTTAACTCACTACGGTATGTCGTGTGTGTTTCGGCACGAGGCCGAGGTGTAACCGACGGTGTCTTGACTGCGACCTGTTTGGTGAGCATTCTTTGCCCAATTTCTTTTTCACTCTGAACCTCCCGTTAGAACACAGTTTATCACAAGTCATCCCTTCTGACTGACCCATTTAAGTTGGATGTAGCTCCTAGCAACGTGCAATATGCCACTGTTGCTATGGCAAGGAAAATTTATTATTTCCGATATTAGCACAGCTGTTAAAGAGTTGTTGACGTTCAAAGTCGTCAGTTTTACACCGTGTTTTTGTTGGAGTTAATTTTCCTATGAATTACTTGTTGTTGCTACAGTCAGTAACCTGCGACGTGTTGTGAAAATGGAATATGGTTTTATATATACGTGCCCATTTTGAACGCAAGTGACGTTGCTGCTGTACATGTTTTTTGATGTGGAAGGTATTTTTGTAATACATGTTGTGCACATTTTCGTAAGCTTGTTAACTTATTTACAATTATTTAAATTTGTTCTAAGATTTTAACTCAGTTTCATGGATGAAGTATTTTTGCTAGAAGATTTTTGATATTGGCTTTAGAGCGTCTGTTATTTTGGTGTGTGTTTTAATGCATAAAAGTTTAAATTTACTGCTGTCAAAATATTAATATATTTATAACAGCAGAATAATGTTGCACATGCAATGCAATGATATTCACTGCAGTCTATTATTGTTAACCCCGACTATATGATATGTGAAGTTACTTGCTACCAAGTGCTGTTACACGTAAATAAGCATTTTACTACATTGCCCTATATTAATATTATAACCCTAGACCAAAGTCAAATGAGAGATAAACTCTGACTTCCTTCCTCCCCTCCCTTCCTTCTATTATCACCTTCCCCCTATCTCTACATTCCCGTCCTCCGACCCTCCCTTACCCTCTTTCAGTGCAGTCCCTTCCCTTCGCTGCTGAGCAGTGCTGTGAGCTTCCAAACGTGGCCTGAGGTGGAATCCTATCCTAAATTAATTTGGTGCACTGCAAACATAAAAATAGCCCACTTTGTGGCACGCTGGATAACTTTTTGTGTGAACTGAAACTGCCCCTTTTGCTAAGTTCCGCCCGGGAAGCGGCATTTATTTTTCAGAATCCTACAACTGAGCGATTATACAGTGAACCCCGTCTGGGATGAGCAAAATTTTGAGAAAACCCCCACTTTTGAAAACGTTGGAGATTGCTTCCAATCCCCATAGTTACACGCCCCGTCCCATATATCAACTCACAGAATATTAACTGTTGTTGTTCTTACTGCTTACTCATGTACAAGTGTGCGTCATGGTCCGAGTTATTGTGTGTTGACGTAGTATTAGACGTTATAGTTTGTATGTTTTCTCGATTGTTTCGTATTTTTGTAAGAATATTTTTAACATTAGCTTTTAGAGCATTTTGTCAAAATTTATTTTGAGACGCGTGTTTATGCCATATAGAAAAGAAAATATTTATTGCTGTCAATAATATATGTAGAAAATTGTGATGCTATACTGATAGTTCAGTGCAGTATAGGCTAATTTTGTAAACACTACTGTGATATGTAAAGTTTATGGCCGCCGTTGTTTGTTAGTTAGTTTGTTTGTTTAGCAGTTTTTATTCTTGTTGCAGCAGTTTCATATGTGTTGTTTGTTGTTTGTAGTTTCGTAGAAAAAAAACAAAATTTAAATAAAACTTTACACAATTTGCCAGGTCTACATAACGCGTTTTGTTACTTGCCGTTTCTTTTCAACGTCAAGTCTAAGTTAAAGTCAGGTAGCCGTTAGTAAAAGATAATGACAAAAGCACCATCATTCAGCAGCAAAAAAATACACAAATACAATATAACTATAAACCTACAACGATGGAATAATAAAAATACGGTGGTGTTTTTGCTGTAGACTGAATGGTATTAAAGATATACCGTGTGAGAAAATATTGTTTATAAAGTTTAGAGTTTATTTTTGAACTTAAAAGCAAGAGTTTTGTCAACTTCTGTGCACGCCATTACCGTACAAATAGGCCTACACAAAACTACCTTTACAAGTGTTGCAGATCTCTAAACACCGAAGTGTAATAAGCCTTATCATAAATAACGAGTAACGACGCCAGTTTGGATTTATTCAAAGTGCCAGTATAGTCTTGTATTACACATCAAAAACAGCAAATTTCAAAAAAGTGACATTTCTTAGCAGTAAATTGACACTTAGGAAATGGTATGCTGCGTATAATATCATATTTTCGATATTTGCTGTATTTGATGTGTAATTCCGCCGTTAACTAGCGTATAAACTGCGGTTTTGTACATTAATAACGAATAACGACGTCATGACGTCACACTAAACTAGGTCGAATTGCATAAAGTGGTGATCGAGGACTGTAGTGGTGGTTTTAGGCACCCCACCCCAGTTTTGTCCCAGCTTCCCCTTCACTATCGTGACTACATATGAATTGCTCCATCCTGAAAGTCAAAACGCCATGAATAAGTCAGACACTGCCACCACTATCGTAAAAACACATTGCATTAATTTAACGTTTCGCTTCAGCTACTGGGGACTTCCTCCCCTGACGCCCCTGGTACCATTATTAGCAGAGTCGTCGCCTGTCGGTGACTCAAAATCTGTGAACGTCACATAAAAGTTTTATAACACAACTCCAGACTAATATAAGTACCACTTACGAATAGGCTAAATCCGTTATTTATACTTGTGCATAATCCAGCTGGTCTGGTTCTACCATGCAGTCTGTGACTATAGTTAACGGTGCGTAGCAGGGCTGTATTTGCCGGGGGGAGAGTCAGCGGGGTTTTAACTCCTTGTCTAAAATGTTCGACCTTTACTGATATTCATAAACAGGTTCGGGGGTCGATTTTAATCCCCCCACTGTTGACCCCCCCCCCCGGATGCAAATTCCAACACTGCCAGCAACCTTCCACCAAGTACTCGTACCTAACTGTGGCATGGTCTCGGTCAGGGTGTCAAAACCCAAAATACTGACCTCTCTGAGGAAATTTTACTGGTGCGTAGCCTATGTAAGCTCTGCCCCACCCCTCACCCAACTAAATCCTACCTTGCGTTTTTATAGGAAAACGTTAAAATTTGTACATCAATTTTACATTTTATTTTCTGGGGACGCGGTCCCCATACTCGCTAACTGGGCTTTGCCCATGGACCCCACTTGGAAACTTTCTTGAAAGTAGATAATTTTGGATCCGCCCATATGGACTGCACTGGAGCACACCCAGGCTAATATGGAGTCATGCCCCAGATTTTCTACGTTGGAACTGCCACTTTAAAGATTAAAATTCGTAAAATACGACAACATTTGTGTTGTAGTAAAGTGGGCGACCATAAAAGTGGATATTAAACGCTAAGGATGGTAAAACTAGGACTCAACAAGTGATAGGCAATACACAAGGTGGCCAAAAAGTAAGCCATTGTCAAGTAAAATAAATCTATGAAGATAGATTTTTTTCGTCAAATTTGAATGCAAAGGAAGCAACAGCTGGTATAAAATATTCTATTAATGTTCTAATATGTGACGTCACCAATTACTGTACGCTATGAGCTACAGAAGTGTAGGCCCCTATGTCATAAATTTGAGAAGCCGGGAAAAGGGAGAAAATTGTGAATATTTTTTTTACAACAAACTGCTTTTAAAATATGGTCCAGGAGTGGAGTTCATATTGCTAACGCGACCTGATGCCAAATAGGGCGATCAAATCATTAATCCTTATTTTATCCATATCTTACGGTACAGTAATTGACGTCACAAACTGTATCACGCATACCAAGTGCCTTTTTGATAGTCTAACTTGATTAAAAATGTCATCTAATTGGCATGCTTTAATACGATTAAATACGGTTTATTGCTAATTCGGTAGTGGATACTGTTTTAGGGCCACCATGTGTACAGCTCCTACACCAATAATTCAGTCAGCGGCGCACTCGCAGAGCGGCAGGTCATCGGGGCCGTGGCCTCAGTGTTTGTTTCTCCCACCGCTTGCCACCGTGCCGTGAAATCGGTCGACAATCTCGTCGCTCGCCCTGTCTCCATCAGAAACTCATCATTTCTGCTTATTCGCATGCAGTCATCAAGCGCTGCTGGCCACCCACGAGGCGACGACGATGCTATCTGTTGCAGCTCCAGCCTGGCAGCAGCAGGTGCCCGAGCCACTGCGCCGATTGCCGTCTCGACCGATGGCGCTGGCACAACCGAAGACTTGCGACCGAGATTGACGCAGCCGCAGCGGACTCAGCGACAAATTTTATCGACTCACTCCGGTGGTAATAAAACGTCATTAGGCGACAGCGAACATTTGAGAGATGGTGTCCTAAGAAAGCTAACTACATCAGCCAACGTACATAATTCAAAAGCTCGCTTAGCAGAAAAGTCTGAAAACTAGAATAAAAACTTATGTAGCGTTAACAAGATTCACTCTTTAGGCGTTAAAATGCCTAATCGCACCATACTTCATGCCTAGGACAACTGCAAAGTCTGTTAGGCTGTATATGCAGGCCAGTTGTGTTTTAGTAGAAGCACGAGCGGTGAACAAAGCGAACAAGGGTGAAGAAGTTGACAAACATCGGTTATGAACTGACACAGTTGATATCTGATCCGACTGGACCTTGTTGTATGTCCAATATTACCACACTACAATGTCGCGAAAGACTGAAGTCGAATTACACTTTATCATTATTATGATATTGGAGTATTACACTGTACTTTGTGTTGTTTATTTTTTCTCATTATTCGTATTTCATTTTTAAAGTAGCTGCGGTATTGTTGTACGAACAGTACACTGCTTTTTTCTACCAATCTTGGTGAAATAAAGTTCGAGACTATTGCGCGGAGACGCCTGATGCAGTGGGGTAAGAATCGATCAGCGTCACCCATGCGATCTGCAATCGGGCGATCAAAAGCCAGCGCCACCACTCGGTGATTGGACTGTATCAGCAGATCACTGCCCGCTGCTACGCTCCGCTCCTCCCTGAATTAAAGCTGCAGCCGGCGCGGGCAGGCTTCGAGGGCGCCAACTGGTCGCTGACGTCAGGGCTCCTGTCTGTATCACGCGGGGCGCCGGGCGACCGACTATCACGGCATCTGGACCTCGTGATGATGACCGATGAGCTTTCTTGCTTATCAGACAGACCGATGTAGCGGTAGCACTAACGACATCGTTGCTCACTAACAGACAGTCGTCGTTTATTACGATTGCAGGTCACCGCATTTCATAGTTCGTCGCGATGGAAGAGCGGAAAGTCGCTTTCGCGGGGTCACTGCTCGTTAGTTATATACGTCTCACATCTTCTTCTTCTTCTGCAACAAAACAACAACAACATTATCTTTTCTGCCTCAATATTTAATTTTTCTGTACTGTCTATTGTGATTCATTACGGCAAATAAATTTCTCTCTCTCTCTCTTGAGCCTTATATTTGCATTGTTTTTCTTTAAACCGGATACATTTTTTTTCGCGACACATTGCTATCGGATCACGGCGAATAAAAGATTTTCATTTTGTCGGGAACATGTTATCATCGGACGTTTTATCGGACTAGCTTTTATCTAGAGCATAGAGTCACGGAAGACTTGTTTCGGGGCAGGCTAACCTCAGATACTGAATACAAAGTAGTAAACCGCACTGCATCAGCTTATTTTAAACGGAGCTGCGCTTCAACATGAATGCTTTCTTGTAAGGAACCTACTTTGATGGGCACTTGCCGTTTCTGCTGTCCAGCTTTTGGCTAATAAATATTGACATGAATGGCATATCGAAGTCAAGAGAAGGCACAATGATGGCAACGGTCACTACTCACTTTCAGGACGGTTTGTGAGTCACGTCATGGAGGTTTGTATGCAGTCATAATGAGCAGCCGATGCCTGCGAAGTATCGTTTGGGTCGAAAACAAAGTGTCGCCTCCAGCGTGATCAAAGCGCCAACAGTTTCGTCGCCGATCGATCAGATTATCGGCGGACAACTGTCGACTCATTGCCGCACATCGACGCAGACGCGACGGGCATGCGGTGTTCCACGGCGCCGAGTTCAGTAGCTCAACCGCATCGCTGAAGGCTGGTACTGCGGCCGCTCTGCGGCGGTTGGAGGCGATGACACCGTCCAAACTCTGCGTCTCGTCACAGTCCGACCGCACACGTCGACGTTGCTGTCGCCGCATCATTTGCCGCCTCCAGCGACGAAGTGATACGTCGCCACACTGCGCGCGGTTGTTGTTACTCGTTTTGATCCACGAAATACAGTTTAGAAAAACGATGCATGGAAAGAATAAAAATATACACAAAGAAATAACTATTTTATATACATAAGAGATATGATAGGAGTAACATGAAAGCTAAATTCATGCTAAATGTATCCATAAAGGCAACTGAAAATGCAGCACAGGAAATGCGGCACTGGAAAATGTGGGACGAAAAAAATGTACTACTGGAAATGCGGGAGTGGCGACTATGGAAAGCCAAAATGTACTTCTGTGTTTTGTGACGCTTCTGAGTACAGTTTATGTGAGTGACAAGCGTTCTAAGACTTGTCAGGGTGCGTACATGATGCCGCAAACTGTAAAAGAAGATGCAAAGTAAAATAATGCACTGTTGACGATGCTATGCAATTTACTGTTATGTCTTGCATTCATTGACAGTACAGTCATTCAATTGTCGTGGGTACATTGTTTTGTTGCTGCAAATCACTGATCTCGAAACCGTGAAGTGATGTTTGAACATGAAAGTACAGGAATCTGGCTGTCATTTTCAGCATTGTAACGTTAATAATATTACGCCATATAGTTTAAACGCCTAATTCAATGTGTCGGCCTGTGTCTGGTATGCCGCGGACACTTGGAGCGTTAGGTCGCTTCACCACTGTCTTGTCCTCGCCCTAAATTATGCCGCGTGGCGACAGAGGCGCGTGTCAACGGGAGCAACCTGTTCAGCGTATAACTAATCGAAACTGAAGTGAAAGCAGCACACGTCAACTCCTGCTCGCAACTGCAACCACTAAATTGAGCGCGCCGAGCCGCAGAACCTGGGCGGAGCAATGAATCGATGACCGAGTGGGCGTGGCCTGATCGCTGGCGCCGCCCACCTCGTCGGCCTAACCGGATTCGGACGCCGTTCGATGATCCGTCAGCACGGATTAGTCGTGATTCGTCGCGCCCGCACAAAAGTCGCCGCCGCCTCCGCCGCCGCCGCAGTCGCCGCCGCAGCCGCCTCTCGTCTCTGTAATCACGTCGACGCCTTTTGTATGGCCACAGCGAAGCGCCGCTCAACCCGTGATGTAATCAGTCACGTGACTTCGGTTTTGAGGCCGACCGAGTAGCATCCGTCGTCGCGCTTATTCTCTGATAAGATACAATCGCTTCTCTGTAGCCGAACTGTTAGCGACATCACCACCCGCCGGCAATTTCGGCCGCGCGTGACCGCGAAAAAGGATGACGACGGATTCAAGCGACATCCGGTTTCGACGGTGACGTCATGAGCGCTGAAGAGGCGAGACGCAACGTAGTTGCGGGTGGAATGTCGCCGGTCGCTTCGGCGTTGCTGTCGTCGAACGCAACTGCGTTCTGCATCGCGTCTCTCATCGGCCCAGCAGACCACGAGGCGGATGATGATGTGGACCCAACGACCCTCGAGAAGGAGACGCCCTCCAGCGACAACGACGATGACGGCAGCCAATCAAAGATCTCAGGTTAAACACATACACATACAT
>Ga0056115_1001398_pt1 | contig 11446 bp, 7 predicted proteins | sample WorMetOlspDAHAB1_FD_77007 | JGI IMG/M metagenome (GOLD analysis project Ga0056115, IMG submission 77007) | Marine gutless worms symbiont microbial communities from Max Planck institute for Marine Microbiology, Germany - Olavius sp. DAHAB.1 ... | reverse complement strand
TTTACTGAAATGACGCCAATGATCATCATAATTATCATCGTCGGAACTGCAGCAGATCGAAATTATCTCAAACATTAACAGGTGGATACGTACGCAATGGTATCTTCATTAACGAAACGGACATAATTATACACTACTTTCAACCGAAACGAAATAAAAGCAATCTTTAAAATGTAGCGCCGCCTCCGAAATGATAAACTGTATTTGGTAAGGCGTTAAGTACAACTTATTTACATTCCAATGTAATGAAACTGGAACTTCAACTTTATATTCAGTGAAACGGATGACACCGTTCTTTTACGTAAATAATAAGTTCGCAATAGATATCGTGTACACACCTCGGACCAGCCGGACTTGGTCCACGTTGTGACGCAGGCGTCGTGCTGGCAGCCCTCGACGTGGTCGGGTCTTGTGTCTGGATCGCACTGACCAGCGTCGAGCAGCGATCCGTTGAATGCGACACACAACGTTTCGCGACGTCGCTCGCCGACTCCCACCGCCGCACACTGCTTTGCCGTACACTGTAAGTAAGTAAAAAAACGCTGTACCACCTATTTCTACTTCTGCCACACCACGTTATAACAAACGAGACAATAGTGCGAACTGTACAACAGTGCGTATCAAAATAATATAAGCAATAAATAGCCTATCGTGTCATCGTGTAACATTAAATTCCACTGCGGTAATGCAGTATTAATGATACTGTTTCATCAGTCATATATTCACAATTAGACATTCTTGATTAGTTTTTATACAGCGTACTTCTAAACTTTTCCTCTCTTTTATAGTTTCTTTGTTATATTATATTTTAATTTTTATTCATCTCCTAATATTTTACGCTGTTCTATTGTTAAGCAATAAGCGCCTTCGTGCACTCATTGTAGGCGGCGATACACGAATCTACCTTGACTGATTGAATGATTGAAGTAACTATAAACAGGCACTGGTGTCTTAACTATACACGGGGTGACAACGACGTCAATCTATCTACCGCACTTGCGATCGTCGTCTTGTAGGACTAGTGTGCTGTAGCAGTGTAACGCTACGAACGGTATAAGAATTTGGATTTATGCAGTTAACCTCAACGTTTGGTGACATTTAGTAGCCCGGCAACCCGGCGTGTTTTCACGCTCATTTCAGGGATGTTCCGAAGTCCAATACCGCAATAGGATCTAACCACTGAACTCTATAAATAAATATTTATAGAGTTCAATGGATCTAACGCATAACGGCAGTTAAGTATTCTCTGCACAAGTATAAGAAATGCTATAGTTACACGTATCGCTAGCTACTCACAGCTGCCATTTCTACACACGTTTTAGTCTATTCTCATTTTAAAACTGCATTGATAAGTCACAGTAAAAACGCACAAATCGGTTGCTTTTCCGATGTGCGTGTAGTGTGTATCAGTTGTTTTTGTTTTACGCTGAAATTTTACTGTTTTTTTTTGCTTTTAATCATAATTATTATTTTATGTACTTCATATACGATTCAATAATAAATACTAGGACGTACCTGTGACCAAGGCCCAGTTTCCCACGTTGGACACATAACGTATCCGCAGTCTTGCATGTCATTCGGCTTGGCTAGCTGCTGATGCGAACAGTGTCGTTCGTCGATGCTCAGCTGGTAGTCGGGGGTCCCGCGAATCTCGCATGCCACTCGCCGGCTCTGAAGTCCAGCGCCGCCGCAAGCCCGCGTACACGGAGACCACGCTCCCGGCACGTAGGTCAGTGGCACACCGCCGCCGCCGTCGACGACGCCGCTGCGACGGAGGCGCCGTCGGGTTTGGCGTGGATCGGTCGGCGGTGCCGGATCGCCGTCGTTCTGTCGCTCCCCGGCGCCGAAGTACTTGAAACACGACAGATATCGCGCCGACTACTTTACCGCAACGCCAGACAAATAAAAATCCGAAAAAACTACGCGAAAAAAGCTACGTTACTTAGCTGCCTTAAGTAATTTTCAGTGTAAAGTGTTTACAAGCTTCGTTTCACTAATACAAGGTAGCACAACAACAGGTAAGAGATACAGTATGTGTAGTATGTATACGGCCACGTTGTAGCGTATTATGATGTAAATAACGATAAAAACTTTGTTAGAGTTCCAACCACTGAGACTGACAGTCGGCAAGAGTTGGTTTATTGTCCAACAACTTGTTACGCTGACATTCTGTTTCCAGTTAATACGAGGAAAATAAGCGAATGACACAATGACTACAGCCCAGAGCAGTCACGACCACCGAATACAAGAAAGACGATACTGTACTTCCACGTAGAGCCTATAGTAAGCCACTACCGCTACTATTACTACTACTACCACTACTATTACTAAACTACTATAGATACTATACATTCTCCAACGTCAAGAAGGAGACGTGAAATAAAAACACTACCACGGCGCCTGTAAAATATATTTTAAAACATGTACGTGTCAGACGAAAAGAAGCTAAACCTTTCTAATCGAAAACTTAAACACATACGACTTTCGTTCACCAGAGGGAGAGACAGACCGGCAGTAAAAAATAGATAAATTAATTACACATGAAAAACGCTAATCATGAGTTAACTAAACAATACACCTTTTTTTCGAAATCGTAACCTCAACTGTGCAAGTCTTAATGATTACAAATCGGGTTCGGTGATGAACTTCCGGTGTTGGTGTGTCAATCGGCGCTTCATAAATTTCGGTGAACAGCGAAATGGGAAAGTTGGACGGAAGCCGTACGTCGTGGTATCCTTCGGCTGCAGCCAGCCGTAAACGCTCGTGCGCCAACGCAAGTGCGTCGTCGAGAGAATGAAACTTGAGTGTTAAGTTGGCGCTGTCCGTTCCGACTGTGCACCAGTAGACGCCCGCGTCCGACGAACGACTTCGGCGTATGCGTAGTGTTCCAGTTCGCGTCACTTTCACTCGACCGCGGTCCCCGATGTCGTCTCTGCTTCCGGTTCCGCTGACCGTGCGACTCCATTCAACCCGGTCGCTCCTGAACTTTCGACGCACCGGGCAGAAGACGCGGACGATGGTGTCGGGGATGAGCGTGGCAGTGCTGCCGCCGACCTCCAGGTTGACCACATCGCGCGGCGACAGCAGCACGAAGTCGGTCGGTTCGCCGATGATTGCCGACCGCCGGCGTCGCCGCCGCCGCGACCGAGACGGCGTCCGAACGGGACATTCGTTGAGGTAGCACGGCTGTTCGGTCGCCGGCTTCGTCGACGCCTCGGTGTCTGTCGGATCGGTGGCAAGACAGCGCGCGTCCGCGACCGTCGCTATTGTGAACGCCGTGATTTTCTGCTCGCAACGAACTTGTCGCTTCTGATGGCCGAGACCGCAAGACACCGAACACTACGGCGATACATACAACAAAAACAGGTAACAGTTTCTTTCTTGTCCTCAAACGAATCATCTAACAAGACAATAGCCAATCCACTGTAATATGATAGCTAGATCTTGAATTGTTAAGGTTTCCTGATACCTGCCACGCATTTTTGACGTATTCGCAGTGACATGTTTGTCCAGACTACCTCTTGTCCCTTTCATTTATTTATTGTTCGTTTTTTGGTACCGCATGAAGAGTTTCGTACGACGCAGTATTGGGGGCGAATCGACTAATTAGCAGGAAGCAGCAACGGACCTCGGACCAGCTGTCGACCGACCATGCAGGCGGACAAGGTGCAAGGTTGCAGAGACTGGTTCTCGGCGGCGAGGTGGACGAGTTGCAGCGCTCGTCTGGAACGACGACAAGATCGTCGAAGAACGGCTGATCGCCGACATCATTCGCTGCCGCTGCAGGCGCCGACGGGGCGTCCACAACACACTGGACGTGACGAATCTGCCGCCCACCTCCGCAAGGGGCTGAACAAGTGCCGTACGGAAACGAACGCCACCTAACAATTACGTTTGTTTTCCGAGTCAGTGGCAAATACAGATCATCATCATCATCATCATCATCATCATCATCATCATAATCATAAACATTTTAACATGGCCTACATAACATTAATTATTGCAAGGACCACAGGTGTCCAGACAGCAGTGATAAATGGTAATAGTAACACACGGGTCATATGATAGTGTCTTAGTAAGGAACGGGAAAACAGAAAGGTCCTGAGTCGTTGTCTGAAAACCGCGAGTGACGGCGCAGATGAGACGTGGAGAGACAGGTCGTTCCGGACGGTGGCATCATAAACCGGAAATGGAGAGGTGCCGTGGATGGATCCTTACGTCATAACTCCAGTTTGAAGGAGATACGTTCCCGGACGCGCAGCCAGTGAAGGCTGATGAACGGTCAGACAACGACAACAGACGAAGTGAGACGGGCGAAGCTGCGGCCGGTGCCGAGTGTGTCATTGTCCACAATGTCCACACCCAATCGTCATACCCTAACTTAACTCCTAGCCATAACCCTAGCCTTAACCAAAAAGCCTTATTTAAGAAACATTTTATAAGAACACACGCATTTCACCCATTTACACCGAACTCTATTCAATAAAATATTTAATATAAGCCTAGTACCTGCTCCGGGCAAAAGTAATCCGCGAAGTATTGCGTGTGGACACCGCTGAAAAGTGGACGCAGCTCCTTCCGGAGGAACAACTGGCCTATTATATGTGGACGAGTATAGTCTACTGACAATGGTCGATTGACGAATTTTTGACTACGGGGTACACTCACCCACGCCACTATTGATATTGGTTTTACTAGTTCACGGTAACGTGTTGTTGTTTGCATCCTGTTTGTTTTATTTTTATTCTTTTTCTACTTTGTGTACGATGTCGGCCTTACGTGATCAAATACAAAATTCCGACCTCATGCAAGTGATAGGAAAGTCCCAGTAACGTGAGTAAGTGATGGAGTAGAGTTTAAGGTCCCATCAGACAAATATAGATCACTTCATAGGCGGGAAAACCCCCACAACAAAGAAGGACATAACTACAAAGAATAAAAAAAATTATTCAATATGAAATCGTCATTTTTAGCGTCGATCTGTGTGGAAAAACATGGAAGAGTTTGAGAAGTTGGGAGTCACCTTGGCGGGCACGGCTGTGGATTGCACGGTCGCTGTTCCACTGGAGGCGGAGAGACGCGCTCGCACCTGTCTGCCTTGACGGTGACAAAGTTGGGCAGACGCACGCATGAAAACACCGGATCCTGCGTCCCTGTCAATCAATCAAATCAATCGACGAAATTTGTATAGCGCCCCCCCCCCACAAAATATGGACGGCGGTGCATAACAATATACACGTATGCAATTAAAAAACAGTAAAAGCAGAATAAAAGCGGATGACAGCGAACGTGAATCCTGAACTGTTTAACATAAGTGACGGTCTAATCGTCAGAAATGTCAAGAGAAACGTCGTAGGCTCGCGAGAACAAAGAATCAGTCTCAATCAACCAATCACCCAGACCACACACATTCATCCTTATGCTCCCGGCAGTTAACAACAATAACAACATCATAATATTTACAACACACGCATCTTGATTAGTCGGTCAAAGATCTTTAACGGGGGCTGTCGCGGCGTTGCATCACTGGCGTTCATATGGACGTTGTTGGCACGATAAAAACTAACTTTTTGAAACGCAGCTGAGTTTTAAACTAACAGAACAGCGAAATAAATCGCCAACCTCCGGCACATGATTTGCTGCACGGTCCAAACCCGGAGAAACTCCAAGCGTAAGACTCGCGATTGAACGAAAGCGAACATTCGGGCTGAATGCAGTATTCAGACTCGTCCGGTTTGGAGCCTGTATGAAGCAACAACACCGCACTTACTAAACACCGAAAGTAATTAATGCAAATAATGACCCTGAATACCTGAATAATGAGCGTTAACAGGTTCGTCAGAATTACCTGGTGGTCTTGTCAACTCTACACGTGGCAAGAGACTTGCATGTTTATTGTTTTTATATTGCAACGTTTATTTTCATTTTTATTTTAGTTCTTTTTTGGCACTCGCAGCAGACTCAGTTGGCAGACCTCTGTTTAATGTCTACGCTATGCATTTCCCTGAAAATATGATTCCACCTGTGTAGCGATATTGTTGACACCAGATTTTCCAGTTAGTTGCACTTTGATTCATTCTGAAAAAAATGCTACGTATGATTCTTCAAAACTGAAACCCACACGTTTGCATTTTACCTGACAATGTCCTTCCAGCATCATCCATCGCGGCGTTACCGCATCATCTCAGTTTTCCTCTTTTCCAGAGACCCCATTGTTGTTAACACTTTCGTGGACTTTGCAGTGGTCCCGACTTTATAGGTCACCATAATAAGACACTGACTGATTGGTCGATTGATTAACTTATTGATTTCTGGCATGTATCTGTGCGACCACCTGTACAGCTGGAGTCTGGTAGATCTTTGACGGACATCGTTTCCTCGTCGAAAACTCTGCACTGAACAGAGCGAGATCTCACCGAGACGCCGCACGTGGCAACGCACGGTCCCCAAGAAGACGCCATGAAACTGCGCACCACACACGTACACGGGGCGCAGAAAATGCGAGAACGGAACATGTGGGACTACTGAACAGTTTGCACGAAATTGAACGCAAGTACTCGACATCGACAACATCGTTTCATAAAGCTGTGGTACCGTTGATATCGCTGATTTCGTGTAAATTAATTTTTAACTGTTTGCGTACAACAATAATTTGCTGAAGTGCTAAAACATTAAACAGTGCCAGAAAGTGATAAAATATTCTTTTACACTCACTGTCACGGCATCAAAAGATGTATAACCAAAAGACATGAGAATCGACAACACTAAAAGTACCTCATGTTCTAACAGCCTATTTTTGTAATAATAGTATATTAGGATTTATCTCTGCCAAAAATGTGAGAAGATTAGTCAAATATTCATGCCAGACAATTCCGTCTATATACCTGGGTACTGATGATATTTCCAGGGTTTTCTCTTTTGGTCCGGCGCGTAACGAGGACACAGCTACGTTGTCACCTGCCACTCGTGGGTCGTCAGACATAGGCATCTGCAGTGACGGCTCCAGAACCGGAATAGGAGGAGATTCGAACTGCAGCTTGGGAAGTTTGTGCGAAAAGTCCGTCGTCATGTTGTCTGCTACACAGCGTATTGCGTCCGAAATCCACCAATATTGATTATCCTACGATTATAACGGTTACTGAATTTGATCATATTTCAGTTATCGGGAACAGTCACTGCGCATGCGCAGTGTCACGTGACCTATCATCGGGGGCAAAAATGGTCCACATTTTTGAAATCATGACCCCAATTTACCTATTCACTTTGTCACTTTCCGGGGCTACGACGAAGATTAAGCCATGTTATTGGCGAAAATAGCTTTTATCCCATTGTGAAGTTCACTGCGCGTGCGCAGTATCACGTGACCTGTGCGTAGGGGGTCCCCAAAACCACATGTGACAATTTTTGACCCCGAATTGTTTATTCACTATACGATTTTTATGGGGCTACAACGACGATTAAGGGTAGTTTATATAGGAACACCCCCGTGTTAAAGCAGTTTTCGGTGGCAAAATCGGTCCCCAAAATGGCGGTTTTTCGGAAATATAAGGGTCTAGATATTAAATGTAGTCATCGCGACCCCCAAAAAACACATCCTTGGCCGAAATGGTCTTTTGACGTTTAGGGGTGTAGGCTGTAGCGCGTTGCAAAAAAACGCGTTAAAACTAGTTATCCCCTGATGCACGTCAAAGTCACATATTTGGGGCGCAGAAACCCCTAAACCGATGCTATAAATTTTTGCATGTAGGGTTCCGTCCATGACGTAATCAAGCATGCCAATTTTGGTAAAGATCGGTTAAGGGGTTTCGGTGTGGCGAGTGGATCGAATTTTGACCTTTTCCATTGACTTGCTTCGTCGCCATTAGAACACTTTCGCACTACCGTGCGAGTGTGTGATATATATATTCATTAGGTTATTATGTCACGACGTAAGAAAATAATCTTTAACGAAATTAATACGAAGCTTCATTCTAATTCGGATTCATTCTAATCATCCTTTGTAGATAAACGTGTATTGTTGGAACGACTTAGGCCTAATGATTCCTTTATCATAAACAAATTGATTTATCATTTTGATGTGAAAAAGTAATAAATGATTTATCATATAATAAATGATCCATATTCCACGTTTTATTGGTGTCCTATATGATTCTGTAACGAATTATTAGTAACAATAGTCCTACTTTCGATGTTTCACTCTGAGCTTAAAACTTATCTATTCGAAAAATATTTTCCTTAACCTGTTCCACTATACATGTAGTCCGTTTCTGTCTGTTGGACTGATTTCATGGCTCTAGACCTGATTACCGGATTTTTTGCTCATTGGCTTTTATGTTTTAGTTTTATTTCATTCTGGTTTTAGTTATTGGTCAGTTGGTCACATGCGGCAGACTAAGTTGGCCATATCTCTCTTGTCACCTTTTCTGACGTATGTTATGCATTTTAGTTTTTTATTTTTGATACTGATAGAGTAAGCATAATATGGCTATGGCTATGGCTATATTTACCGTCTGCACATCCTGCCAACAAATCTTCTACTAGACATGAGCGACGCGTTATTGGTTTCTTGTTGTGTGGACATATTCCTCCAGCGGAGCAAGCTATCGCACGCACTTGAAAGCCAACGCTGTCTCCACAAGGTGCCACACACTGCATCAAATCGATATCGTGTGACAAATACAATATGCAAAATGAAATATGCGATATGGAACAAAAACACGCCAGAATACGCATATAGTTTTTAAAACTTGCTTGAACTAAATGAACCTAATTTAAACAAACTATTTAACGACCAAACTCAGAAGGTTTATTACTGGGAAGCAAGGTCCGCTCTATATACCAAGTGTAAATCTGTATAGTTAAAATTATATAGTTAAAGTTGGGAGAAGTTTGAAGGATCGAATTCGAAAAATAATCAATCCGTAAATATTCGAATATTTTAATAATGTACTGAACTCGTGATGCAGAGTGATCGGTCATCCACGATAACAACAACAATATTCTATCCAGAGTTGGACATGGATTGGATTCATCCATGTACTGGATTGGATTAGATAGGACGACTGCGACCCATGTTTTCATATCACTTATATATTAACAGATTGAATGTTCTTTATGCTTAATAATAATCATTGCAGCACGGTTATGACGTACGAACTCCCGGTTAACCACGATTAAAAGTCAGCATAACAATAGTTAGTGGCGCGTAGTTTACGAGTATGATTCAATACCAGATATTTATGGATTGTGTCAATAAAAATGGACCCATGCCCAACTCCGATTCGATCTGTTCGATTACATTAGTCGATTATTCAGTTGCAGCCTTTACCCGTGACCATGCTCCTGTGAACCACGCCGGACAAGGTTGATCACTGCAACGTCTTGAACTCGTCGGTTTCTTCTCGGGACAAAGGTCGTCGGACACCGCATCCGTGGAAGTGACGGCGTCCACCTGACGGGCGCAGTAGACGGAGCGCTTTTCGACGCCACCGCCGCAAGTCACCGAACACGACATCCAACTGCCCATCTTCCACCTGCAAATAAGCAAGTAAATAAGTACCTAAGACACTTTTTATAGTGACCGAAATTATTTATATTATTACGAGGTCCACTGTAGTGCTAATATCAGAAGGAATGTTGAAACAGAAATTTCCTGAAATAAGTCAAAAGACTCTAAGATGAAGCTGTATGGTAGTAGCAGCTACAAAATCTCGGATACGAAAGAAGGAAAGTCTGTAGGGATGCTTCGTGTGCAGAACACGCTAATAAAAAAGCAACTATGCCAAATCATCATTAAATTTCGTTCAGACCCGTCAGTGAGGCTTTATTTATCACTTTTGAGTATGAAATAAGCATGAGAATGTCATAAGTTGGTATTAAATATTCTACGTGTGACATAATTTATGACGTCTTCAATTACAGTAATTTAATCTGCAACATGGCTAATATAAGTATATACATGATAAAATCCTTTATAAACCTGAAAAAATGGAAATAAAAAGAAACTTTTACTTGAATTTCCACTAAAATAAGCTTTAGGAGTTCATGGAATTCGTAGCTGGCTTATGCGAAATCATGCAAGATGAAGCGCTGACGTCAATTACATTAATTAACCCAAATTGCAGATTCGCTGATCACGCACAGTAATTTACATCTTAAATAAGGTACGCATCGTATATTTAATTACACGTGATCCTATTAGTGCTTGTTTGTCACTTTAATTATGCAAACATATTTAATCTGATTGGCAGGATTCAATATGGTTTAAGACGATTTATTGATAATTCGGACGTGTCTTAAATTTTGAGTTACCCTTTATATCACACAATAGTGAAAGACTTATTAAACGCCCTAAAATGAGACAATACTAACCAAATTCAATGCAGTGTAAATAATTCAGTTTGGTCACTTATAGAACCACCATAATGAAATTGACAGAAGGAGCTTAGCGTACTTTCAACAAAATGTTTGAAAAAGAGTTTTCAATAAAATTAAAACAGCGAAGCAATATAACTACAAATAGCCGTGAAAATATTTGAAATATTTCTCCGGTTTAGCATAACTGAAAAGTGACGCATGACATCTTGCTTTAGGTAGCCCACTCGACCGCATATCATCATATTCTCGTTTTCTTTTCACTTTGCGTCGATTCGTAATGCTACAAATCGTTGTAAAATATAACACTAACGGAAGTAATTATTTATCCTGAAGTCAGAAGAAATGAAAATCGACAACTAACACAAGTCGACAGTGCAGTCGTTTGCATGGTCTTGAAATTGGAGCCGGTTTAACACGATCACAGTAATCATCAGACACTGGCTGATGAACTGCAAGGGAATAACACCGCGCAGACATCATCTCCACTCCTGCAGAACGAGATATGACATGACGTCTAATCCAAGCACATCAGTGACCAACAGATGAAACTTGCCAGCGATAGGCAATCACAGTGTAACTAAACAGATACAACTTAGATTAATGGGTTCAGTCAGGCTCAGCAGTCGAAAGAAGAGCGAAAAAAGAAGAGAAACGAAATCAGCGATGGACATGGACCTGAATTTCTTGACCCGACCCAAGCCACGTATAGCAAATAACCCGTAAACCCACCCGACCCATTGTTAAACGGATTTTCAAGTTACTGAAGTGTCTGTGGTAATTAGCAAAGACTGGGTACATGGCCGAATCCGAATAAAGTGCTTTAAATACCAAGGCAGGCCCGTAACCAAGGGGGGTTCGGTTGGTTCGTACGAACCCCCCCACGCGATCACGTTGGTCCGCTTGGTCTGTTTTTCTTATATGTATTCCGCAAGCTATACTGTCACAATTCTTTATTGTTTAAACTGCACGAAATTTGATGAGTTGATTCTCAGTAAAATCATTGAACCTGTTGCCACCAGATGTCAGATTTTAAGGCTAAAATTCACCAAATTCGATCTCGGCTGGGGCT
>Ga0056115_1001397_pt1 | contig 11454 bp, 7 predicted proteins | sample WorMetOlspDAHAB1_FD_77007 | JGI IMG/M metagenome (GOLD analysis project Ga0056115, IMG submission 77007) | Marine gutless worms symbiont microbial communities from Max Planck institute for Marine Microbiology, Germany - Olavius sp. DAHAB.1 ... | reverse complement strand
GCTATTAATATTGTATAAACTGCAGAACTCTGTGTTTAATGAACTTTGTCGCAAATATGATGATAACTGTGCAAGCTTGTTCGATGTAACACAAGCTATTTGGAATCATTTTGCCAGGTCTGTTTGTTGAGTGTCTTATGCTGTTCTTTTTTTTCCTTTCTTTTTTATGTTCTGCACTTGTTGCGAATAAACTTCATATATAAAACACACAAGAGCCACATAAGCAAGTTGATACAATAACCAGTAACTATACTAGTCGCCATTAAGAAGGATGAAATATGAAACAGTAAGATATGTTAAAAATTGAAATTGACACAGATATCATAAACAGTCACATAAAGCACATAAAACATACAAAGATGTTTTACATGTGTCACAAAAAATACATCGTAATAACCATGCATTTGTGTCAAACAGAACGGGAAGTGGGAAAATATGCACAAAGAAAAAGCTAACGAATGTCAGTCATATTACTCAAAGAAATAGGTCGATCAATGTAATATTAATCGCTAGCGGCGGCGGCGGCATACAGTAACTCCAGTTTTTCCATTGTAGCGAATGGATTACTCACTTTGTATTTGACGACGCCCGGTCTCGACGGAGGCTTCCACTCCAGCAACACTCGACTCGACGTGATAATTCTCGCACGAAACTGTTGCACCATATCGGGATGGACTGCGCCCCACACACACATACACACAATAGATTACCGATGCATTATTAACGCTACTACGCCATTCACACCGCGGTGCGACGATAGAGACGAAACTTGAACGAGGGAAAGAGATGAACTACGCCAATCATAGCGAGTTTCGTCATTCCTGCTCAACAAAACCATGGAGGTGCCGTAATGAAACACTACAGTGAAAAGTAAAGCGCAATAATTTTTTTTGTCCCTGCTTTATGGAATCGGCATAAATCGGCCGCCGGCATCTAGCTTCAGCCCGCCACGGCATTCGTGGTTCCTGATTATACATAACAAGGTATTTCAGTGTTCCCAGTGCTCTCTCGCCAACTGACTGTTGCGCTATTCAAACTGAGTGAATGATCCAGTTTAACGCGCCACGAATTTTCAGAATTCGACGGGCAGAACACATTACCCCAGCGCTCATCCATCAGCCTCCACTGGCTGCGCGTCCCAGCATGTATCTCCTTCAAACTGGCAGTTATGACGTATCGATCCATCCACGGCACCTCTCCGTCCTACCTACAGTCATGTTTCACCCGCGTTTCCGACAAGTCATCCAGACGACGACTGCGGTCTTCTACCTCTCATCGTCTGGACGTTCCGCCGGTTCGTCTCTCTACAGTCGGGAGGCGGGCGTTTCCGGTTTCGGGTGCCACCGTCTGGAACGACCTGCCTCTCCACGTCGCATCTGCGCCGTCACTCGCGGTTTTCAGCAACGACTCAAGACCTTTTTGTTTTCCCGTTCCTACCAAGCCACTATATGACTCGTGTGTTACTATGATGATGATGATGACCGACACGGTTAATGTAAAGTAATTTCGGAGGCAGTGACATTGAAAATAACATTGACTCTGACAATATAGGTCTGTCAATCAGGTGGCTGGTTTGGCGTAGTGGTGACGGCGTTGGTCACATCAACAAAGTTAAGCTATACGCTGCGAACCCAGTTAGTACTGGGGTCGGTGAGCTTTGGCGGGTCCCCTATGCCCGGTATTCATCTAGGCCCACACAGCTTGGCCATCTCGCCCCACAGGTGGGTGCAATGAGTACTGGCGGCGATGGTTTTGGCTTGGCCACTGCTGAGCGGAACCGGGCGAATTCTGCATAGCAGTTTGCCTTACCAGGACTGCTGGTATACTGGCTTAATTGGGGCTAGCCCAGGCGGGGAGGATGAGCTTCCTCGCGACAGACTTTACTATATGCATAAACCTTCTTCTTCTTCAGTCATTAAATCGACTGATTGATTGATTGATTAATTGGAGTTTAACGGCACTTTCAGCACACCGAGGCTTTACCATGCCCTTCAAAAAAGTTTATATAAGTTAAAAGGCTGATATCAGTGAGTGTTAAAATATTGCGTTGAGGAGAATATTTGTGAAAGCAGAGAGTGACAGACACTGTTTCCTATACTGTTTTCACATTTCATATTTAGCGCATATACATAGGATGTGCTGGATTATTAAAACACATTGTTGTTGTTTGCGACTACGGGCACGAAGCTGTGTTTTAGGTCTTCTAGTTCGTTTTACGTATTATCGTAGGATTTTATCAATGTATAGTGACAAATTTTATATAACCGTAGTATGTAGCTACACTGTATGTAGCTATGCTGATAGCTATGTTTCCCGCGCTGAACTCTACATTGTGTACATAGTTGCTCTCATTCTAACTAGCTGTTGTATATTATTTTAACATTTTAACTTGCTATTGTATTGTATGGCTGCGTTTGACATCCATAAATAAACGGATATGATGATGACGATGATGATTATAATGTAAGTGGGAGCTCGGTCGTTAAATACACTGTAACGCACGAGAGAGACCTTGACTAAGTCTGTTGGTGTAAGCGATGTCGGAGAAGTTACTGAATCGCGCGTCGACCACGGACTTGGCGCGGACACGGACGGCGTAGGCGGAGTGTGGCTCGAGCCCGGTCACTTCCGCCACCGTGTACGGCCCGACGTCGACGCTTCGCCACTGGTCCATGTCGGCCGGAAGAGCCAGCTCGCTGTAGTAGACACGGTATCCAGCGACGCCGTTGTACGCCGACGCATGCCACGACACCTCCATCGTCGTCGGCGACGTTCGACGCACGTTAACGTCGCTCGGCGTCGGAATCGCAGCTGCGGCAGCCAACCACCCGTACATACTCATCATATACGGCTTGCAGCGAAGAGGTTTTATAACACCATAAAACTGAAACAGTGTGTAACTTTATGACAGGCTGCCAGATGGGTCACAAGACCCATATTTTATGCACGATCAATTACTGTGCTTGAAGCCGTGGCATGGGTAAATAAGTGTAAATAATAAATTATTAATTCAAAAAGCGAGAAAAAAATACGAGGGTATAAGAAATTTGTTTACATTAATTTCCATCTAAAGGGTAGTCTTGGAGTGGATTCCTTTTAGTTTGCTGAGACGGACTAATGCAAAAGGCAGCGATGACATCATTAACACCAATTATACCCATATCAGCTTTACGAGTCACGCACAGTAAATGACGCCACAAATTAGGTCACGCATAGAATATTTAACGTCAACTGATAATATTATAGTGTTTCTTTGTAGCTGCATTTTGACGGGAAAAAATCTAATCTCATTACCGATAACTCGACAGTGGTTAACTTCTTCGGCCACCCTATATATGCGTCTTTATTCGCCAAAAACGGCAGCAAACACAAAAGCAACACAATAAAAAGCAGATCATGTGCAAATAACAACCAGTCATGGTTTCAGGTAATATTCAGTTATATCAAGTAATAACAAAGTAATAACGTTAGAGTAATATCTAGAGCAGATCCCAAAAGACTAACTGTGAGTAAATAATTCGTCAATAACATGTCTCAACTCTGGAACCGTATATCGATGCCTTTGCGGGCGCGTCACGTACGTTGCGCGGCAAAAGTCTGGAACGGCAGCTGGTTGCTCCACGGTCCCGACCCTTTCCCGGTGTAGGCGCGAATCTGGAAGATGTAGTTGGTGGTCGGCTGCAGTCCGTCGATGACGATCGACGTGTCGGTGGTGTTGGTGGGCCAGTCGTCGGCCGGGTTGCGCCGGTCGTGGTACAGCAGTTCGTAGAGGATGATCTCGCCGTTGCGATGCTGCCTCGCCGGCGGCTCCCACTGCAGGCGAACGCTCGTTGAGCTGACGCCGATCGCCGTGAAGTTGAGCGGCGCGCCAGCCGGAACTACACAACAAACCGCCGCCTGTGCATCTCCGTCGCTCACATCTCCTCGATATTGTTATCGCTTGTTACGACAAAACAAACGCGCATACAAATCGCCAAAAATATTAATGAGCATCATAATGATACTTATCATCCGTACACATCTTCATATATAAGACAAAGTACAAAAACATCTACAACGAAGATCATGTTACTGGTGTTTCAAAACGCACCGGGTCGTCTATTTTATTTATTTATTTATTTATTACAAATACTGTGCACTTGGTACACAAAAGCCAAAAAAAACTAAAACGAAAAATAATAAAATCATTAGAAAAGGCTAAAACAACCAGAAGGAATATTAACATAGCGAGCAACTGTAGTTCGGTTAATCATTTTCAGCAATGAGTTAACAACAAAGTCTGCCAACTCTAGTGTATAGCCATTTCAGTACTTTGAAATAGAGTTCGAAAAGTTGTCTGAACATCAGCAGTTCAGTGTACTGGTGGCTAATGGCTATGCCGATCTGAAAATCTAACTTTTTCCCTTTATCGTTTTAAGAATGTAGCCCGTGAGCCTCATCCATTTATTCAGCAGTCGCACACTCTTGGCAACTAACTATTTTTATAGCTTTTTATTCACGTTTTTGTGCACGGATTTTAAAGCTGCCGGTTGCCGTTGCTTGCTATTTACGAAAGCAAAATAGGTTAAATACCAAAACCAAACTGTACGACATTAAGCGCGAGTATAAAGCGCACAAAAATGAAACTTAGAAACATCTCCGATTATCGACAAATCATCACCAGAGATCAGACACACGCTTTCAATACAAACGCGACTGCGAGAAAAACACTCTTTATTAGGTTTCACTGCAACCATAGAACGAACGCGCGACAACTAACTCGCGTTCAACATTTCCGCCATACAACGCAAAAAACATCCCGGATATATGACGCCCGCCATTTCCGGTCACGTGACGTAACGTATGGCGTCATCGACTCACTTCCGTCGGTCGTTAACAGCGACGTGCTCGCCTGGTCGCCAAAGTCGATGCCGTTTTTCGCCGACAGACGAAATTCGTACATGACGCCTCGCTCTGGCAACAGCACACGTTGCCCAGCAGCGCAATAAAATACAACAATAAACCATCATCATAATCATCATAATGGCATTTGCAAAGAGATTATTATAAACACTGAATACGCTAAGTCTACATCGGGAAATTAACACTAACGGATCTCTGCAGCTTTCTGATAAAAAATCTCGACATTTAAGACACGCCTCAAGACCCACCTGTTCACTATTTTCTACAATTACCGATAACTGACATCTACAGTTAAATTACATTACCTTTGAAAGTTGAACGACTTACGGCGCCTTACAAATCGTCGTTTTATTTTGTTAGTATTTTTCTCGCCGTCGGTAGTAAAGATCCCGAGGGCTAAAAACCGAAAAGCTAAAATATTACAACTAAATTTTTCAAATTTGTGCTCGGTACTGGATACAACGGCAATATCAGTGTGTAATCGGGTGTGAGATATCGGACTGACCAAGAAACCCGGTCGTAAAGCGACGCTTATCAGCTGTCAACGATCGCTGATCGGCAACGACGAAGTCTGCTGCCAATGAACCGTAAGTCAGCCGATAGCCTAACAACTCGCCGCGCGGTTCGGCCGGGCGCCGCCAAGTGAGTGTCGCTACTGGCGGGTCTTCCTGCGTCAACGTCACCTCGAAATCTCGCGGAGGGCTCGGCACTGTACCAGCACAACACAGCGCTACGATATGTTGCAGTTTTTTTATTGTCTATTATTATTTTTTGTGACTTGCGAGCACGAAGACGAAGGCACTAAACATTAAATACTATAATAGTTTCGCTACAGCTACAGGCTACTCGTTATGAACGTGTTTTTATATTGCTATTACATATAAATCTTACACGTTACCTGTACGCGTAGAACACAAAAGTAACACACTATTATGTCATTATTATTATATTGTTTTTATTATCGTCATCATCGGTGACATGTCACTATTGCGTAGTAGTTTTCAAAATAGCGTTACTGACAGTCAATGGTGTACACGATACAATTACGATCCGTGATTGTTCTACAGTTTTCCGAAAGTACATCGCTGTCAAAATGATGTCGATAGCGGAAGCCGAAAAGAATCCATGTTGCGACTGACCGTATAGCTTACTTTTTACAAGGTGTTTTCTTTCTTTTTGTGTTATTTTGCTGTTTGTCCTTTATACCGCAATTGCTTGTATTGAACTTCGCATACGAATACAATATTACAATTAGCACCATCAGCACTGAAAACGCACCAACGTCTTTGAGTGGATTTCTTCTCCTGTCGTCGTGCAAACTTCGATCTCCACCAGCAACCGACTGTTCATCATCATCAGGCTGGCGTGCGGTAAAGGACGCGGCTGACGACGACGTCACGTCATTCACCACGGCTGGCACATCGGTGGTGGCATGAGTATGCAACACATTGGCAGTGGTGCTGACTTCATCAGAGCTGGTCTGTGTCCGTAAACTGTCCGCACCTCGCCGCCTTCTCGAATGCGAATCTCGCACTGCATCGAGCACACCGCAGCGAAATTGCAAACTGACCATGCATCACCAAAACGATTACGATACCACTCAATTGAACTGAACGCTATCATGTCATCAAATGTATCTAATGCTATAGCGCACGAGACCTACATGTAATAACTCATCATTACACTGCATTAAACTGAAGTTGTTTAATGACCGGCCTAACAGAACGTACCAAATCTGTCAGACATCACAACGTCAGTAAGTGAGTAAGTTAGTTTCTTATTAGAAAACAGAATATATGTATACATTAATAAGTAATTATTACAAATATTACGACTATTAGTTATTGCGGTGGTTAAGTGTCAAAAGACTGCGAAGACACCAAATCAAGTCATGCCTAGAATATGCAGTGCCAACGGTCTTGAAATGTCCAATTACTGCAAACAAACTATTTAAAAAAATAAAAAGGTAGCGTTTTCTATGGGCTATGTTGACGAAATAAACAGAGGAATAAAAATCAATAAATAAATTATAGGCCTATTACAATAAGTCTTCCGTCCGTCTGTTTGTCTGTCTTTGCTGCCACTGCCTAGTTCAAAACGTAACGTCGAGATACATACTTGTCACACAACACGGAGGCTCGGAAGTGATGTCGTTAATTTGATTCTGATATTGACCGTGGACATTGGCTCCTTGAAGGCAACATGTGTAACCGGCCGTCACATTCTCAACGACAGCCGACAAAAAATGTCCGCCATTGAATTGTTTGGTCCACAAAATATCCCTCCTGACGTTTCGTTGTAACTTGTCGACGTCGCTGCAGACCAAATGGCTCTGCGCCAATGCAAACAGCAAATGTACAGTACAGTGCAAAAGACACACTTGACACAAAACCACAAGAAAACAATCAGTTGGCAGTTATCAAAATTGGGAAAATGATACAATATTTGCGAGTAAAGCACAAAAAATATAATGTACTTTAAGGGTTTACCGTTATCAAGTGAGCCTACTGAATTTTCAGTTAATATTACACGGATAACAACATTTATTGCATATGTTTTAAAAGTTGCAAACAAAGTTAGGAGTGAGTCCAAATATAAACAAAATTGAAAACATCCAAAGAGACAAAAAAGGAAGATAAGAAAGAGCGGCTCCCAGAAATGGGTAAAAACGGCGGCGTTAAATAATTACGTACTGCGCATTCGCCATCTCAACGACTATGTAAGTCATCTGAAACTTTAAATGTTGGGCACACTTGAGGATAATACGGTAACTTTAGTCCTTGCAAGTAATTCTCACGTAGCAAGTTAATTTCTTAATACGATTCTTGTACAGTGTACAACACATTTACCGTAACGAAATCCAAGCCGACACAGGCGACCCCCTTAAAGCACCACAAATCAAATCAAATCTAACTAAAAAAAGCACAGCGTACGCCAAAAAGTTAAGTACGAGAGCTGACCAGCATAACAAAATCGGCACCTGCTGAATGTTTACTTTATACATCGAGTGACAGTGACATCATTCTGCGTAGAATCGTTACATTCGCCGTCTTGGAGGTATACTTTGCAGCAGTCGTTGTCGACTTTCGTGTGCTTGCAAACTGTCGGCTGCATAATTCGTGTAAATACGCGAACTGTGAACAACCGGTGCGTGAGAATGTTCAGATTTCCGATTTTTTCATTTTAACTCACTCGCTAATCACACAAGTATACCTCCAACGTGACGTGACGTGATTTTACGCTCCTTTCAATGACGTCACTGCACCTCACGTATTGACAAATTACTGACAAACACTTCATGGACATCAGCTTACCGCGACTGCGTCATCCGGGTGTTGCTGGAACCACTCGATTATGACGTTCTGTCTTCGCGCATCAAGCCTGGCAGTGACGTTAGCGCGGCATCGCCGAATGTCCAGCGACACAGCTGCTGCTGAAGCTGCATGGAATCAATTTGCGATCGCATTCATCGTCCAGTTCGACGCGCGACATTGTACGGGTACAGCATTAGCTCTCTCTCTACAGCTAAGGTCGACGAGAGGTTAGTCAGTGTGGCCATTCAGTTCGGTTGTTAGCGACAAACTGTCCGGGTACGTGCAGAGCCGAAAACGGGCAGCAAACGACATGCAGAAAATATTCACTACGTCACAATCCTCTTATTCGCGTTGGATCTGCACACAGAGTGATACTGACGTCGTTATGCTACTTCTTGCTACTTCTAATTCTATTTTAATGGTTGTGTTTTTCATCATTTTTAGTTTCATTTTCAATCATTCTGTACGGTTTTGTGCTATTGTTAAGGTGTTTTAATGGTTTCAGCATACTTTTTATAAGCATTTTATGCATATATGTAGATACGTTTCTGATCAACACAGATATGTCCATTTCGGAATTCGGAGGCGCTCTTTACGGCCACTCTCTTACTGACAAAACGAAGCAAAGTAGGAAATACGCAACTCACGGTTGAATAGACCGAATTCTTCATTTATGCATATACAATATGTAATGCAAATCATAGACAGCCTACAGATGTTAAATATATCCTTCTATTTATCATATGTTGTTAATATATGATTTTATTATTTTTGTTCGTCTAACATTAAAACTTAAACATGAGGTACTTGTGTGACAAAAAGTTTCAATTTATAGTATACATACCTGTCTTCAACATCTTTGCGAAACAAACTACACATATAATATTTTACATGCGATAAATATAAGGATATATTTAATACCTATATATCTATGGTTTTTACATATGAATAAATTAGGAAATCGGTCGATTGTTTGAGCGTGCTTCACGACATTGATTATTAATGTTACACGTAGCGAAGAATTGAATGGCTACCGAAGAAGGGTGTAGAATCCGATATCCTCAACCTCTACGAGCTGAGGCCTTTAATAGGCCCAGTCCTCAACATATATCTGCCGTCGACAATGCTGCTTCATTCTGCGATAGACTCATCTCGGTTGCCGTAGAAAATGGGCCGCAAAGCGTGTGTTCTATACAATAATACAGTATAATGCATGTCTACATGGGGGTTACAATGACGGAATTATCTATACGGAAGTTTTCGTCACCATCTTGTAGGGTAAGTTGCGTTGTAGCAGTGTAAACAACGTCGTAACGTAACTCTGCCTACCCGCTGTTGTGTGTGGAAGTGCACCAGTCGAGCTACACGGCCTGCACAATGGCATAAGATTTTTCTGATTTCCTGAAATTACTTCGGCTATTTTTACGATAAGCGTAGCCCTTCGAGATGGCTTTATGCTCACTTCAATGATTTCACTGCACCGTGTATGCAAGTTGTGTCATCTGCACTCCCAACTGAAGCCGAATGCACGCGCTGTTATGCTTCAGTTGTGTGTGCGGTGTGACGCTATCCTAGCCAGGGTCCGTCACACTGGCAATGATCACGGTGATAAGATAACAACGACTGGAGAGGAACCACCGAGTGTTGCACTGCTTTTCAATGGAACAGCGCCGCTGTACTTTATTCGCGTGCGTTAATAGCTAGCGAGAATAACAACCGTTCATTCACGCCTTGAGTACAAAGTAACAAACGCTGGCTTTTTTTATACAGCTTTCCGTCTCTCTGACATGTACTTATGTCTCGCAGAATAGAACGGGAAGTGTCGCAAAATACATAATACGGATATCTCAGGTGACTACGCAAAATTTCAGCGCAGAACAAACCGTTGCAACTGATAGCGGTTCTTTTCAACAGATCACAGTGATACCATGTAAAATTTATAACGTGATGCGGTTAAAAAAACTCTGTCAACGGCAACGTAAAGAAGAACATGCGAATCGAACTGTTATTCTTATATGGCGAACAAACAAGCACAACATTTCACCTCGTTAGTTTGTTAAACAATCAAAATACTCCAAAGCTCGAATCATTCACGGTCGTGCACAAACTGTTATTCATTGGGTCAACGACAGAAACAACGTATTTAGTATGTTTCTAACTGCACTCCAATACGCACAAAAGAACCAAGCAGCAGTAGCAAACTAGCAATGCTTAAACAGGTGGCAGTGTATACAGGCAGTGGCAATGACGCATTGTCTATACGCTACGGCAGTTAATGTCGTCATCAAGTCTGTTTTGGCAGTGTGGCGTCGTAAACTTAACTTGTCATTTGTGTGTGTGTGTGTGTGTGTGTCGAGAGAGAGACAGAGCTTTACCAGTTAAAAATAAATCGTCTGCGAATAACTTTGGCGTAGATTTTTTCTCTTTTTTTACAGTTTAATGTTATTAATTGTTAACGCGAAGCTACTCCCCATAACATGGCGACGTGATGTCATGCTACTATCACTGTCGTCACTCCACCACATGTATAGTTTTATGAACTTAACTCTAGCTCATCAACCACATGCATGGCGTGTTTAACGAACCAGTCTAACCACGAAAAACAGCCGACAGTCATTTATACTGAAACCATATGTCATGTACACGTAACATAATGTAAGTTTTAGCAAAGGTACTTGTGCTATTTAGATACAATTCATTTAGTGAGAATAAAAATGAACATTATTGAACAGTACTCAGACCGTATGCGATGAATGACGATCGTAAATACGTAGTAGAAAAAAACAATAATTATAAACAAAAAACGACAAACAATACTGAACAATATGCAAATAAAATATCTCAGTGATCGTAACAGAAAAAAATTCAAAGAAAAAAAATTAAAAACTTGAATTATTATCACTAACCGAGCTGGTCGGTAGAGACTTTTATCGGGCGACTACGCAGGCCACGACCAACGTCACTGACGGCCACCACTTGGAACAGGTAAGTGGTGAAAGCGGATAGACCAGTTATCCTGTACTCGGTGCCAGCTATATCAGTCATTTCGTTCTCGGTGGCCGAACCGCCATCCAGTTCTCGATATACTATCGTGTAAGTCACTGTTGGATCGACAGGACCCGAATCACCCGAGGCCCAAATAAGCCGAACGGTCGCAGTCGTCACTTCGACAACGCCAACTGCGACGGGGGTTGCCGGAAGAGCTGTGAAAAACGTAATTGCACGACAACAAAAAATG
>Ga0056115_1001396_pt1 | contig 11454 bp, 8 predicted proteins | sample WorMetOlspDAHAB1_FD_77007 | JGI IMG/M metagenome (GOLD analysis project Ga0056115, IMG submission 77007) | Marine gutless worms symbiont microbial communities from Max Planck institute for Marine Microbiology, Germany - Olavius sp. DAHAB.1 ... | reverse complement strand
GGGGAATCACTGCGGCTGTGTATTTTCAAGTGATTAAGCATTATATTCGGCACGGAAATTCAGTTTTGGCAAGTGTATACAGCATTTGTAGACAATCTGTTGTACAGGGTGTCGCATAAAATGCTCTCGTGCTGTTTGGTTGGAAAGCTTCAAAAAATGGAAACTTTGATACGCAAGCAGCGGACATTAGAAGAACCTTTCGACTAAACATTAACTTAGGCGATCTAACGTAATTGAAGTTAACCACTGGGCGAAAGTGGCTAACAAACAGCAAATATTAATGTATAAAACCGCAGTTTATACGCTAGTTAACGGCGTCATTACACATCAAAACAGCAAATATCAAAAAGGTGATATTGCTCAGCAGTATATTGACACTTAGGCTGTGCCAGCAAATTATTGATAGCTGACTGTCGGTACGCGACCCATGGGAATCAGGTGCCGGTTGCCGATACCGGATACACAACCTAATATATGTTCTGTAGTATGGATACAAACGCCAGCACCATCATCGGCAAAAATGAAAACGCTGAGTATTGCTGTACGTCTATTACCATAAGACGCTGCAGTTTTTTCAGGTTAAATGTGGACGTTATCATTGTAATCTAGCATATAACTTTGTGTTGTATATTACCTGTTGTTACATGTTAGAAAATGATTACATTTTAAAAAGTTTTGTTGCCTCAAAATGAAACATTAGCAACATCACTAACAAATGCATAGTTGATTTATATGAATAAGTTTCTTTGTATATTGGACTCTACCCTAACCCTAGGCTTAAACACAGATTCACCAGAAATAATTGAAAGTTTGATTAACGCAAATAGACGAAATCATTAATAGAAAAACAGCAAAAATTAATGTAAAAAAACTACAGTTTATACACATGTTAACGGCGAATCATCCTGTGAGTTTGCACGAATCGTACTTTGCGCGAGTCATCTGTAAACCCCCTACTTATACCACACATCCAGTACCCGGTACCATTTAACGACCAACCTGGCTAGGGTTAGGGCTAGAGTTAGGGTTATGATGAGGGTTAGGGTTGGTCGTTGCATGTTACTGGATGTGTGGGGTTTGTCTAAAAACAGACGGGACGACGGGACAGGACGGAGCCTCCCTCCCGCAGCTAGCCGCCATATTGTCGCCCTGGTGACGAGACGGGGCGGGCAACGGGACAGCAATTATTGCCAATTAAATGAAACCTTAGTTGTCGGGGCGACGGGACAGACATGAATGCCAGTACACTGTTTGATCATTAAGCGCACACTTATGTGATGTCTATTGTAGTACCCAGTAGGTATTTTTGTAGTATTTTTGAAAGGTGCTTGTTAAATGAAATGTATGCTACAAACATTATGTACTCTGTTACCGAAGACAACTTTTCTCAAATCTAGTGTACTTCATATCTTAATTATTTCATTCACGTTATTCATTATTTCTATTGCTTTTCTCTGAAAACCGTCAACTATGTTGATCATGGATCATTCGCAAAAATGTATTAGCTTTACCAATGACTGTTCCATACTGGATTGTCACATTTAATCACCACTAACAGTTGAACAATGAGCGCAGTCATCAGGCTCAGTAACGGCATTTAGGTCTGCCCCCTCGTCACGTCCAGGGAATTGTGGACTCATTAATTTATGTGGAAGAACATGTTACTTGTCCCGTCGTCAGATGTCAGGCTGTCCCGTCGACCCATCGTCCGCCCCGTCTCGTCACCAGGGCGACGATATAGCCGCCAGCTGTGGGAGGGATGCTCCGTCCTGTCCCGTCGTTCTCCGTTGTCCCATCATTCCGTCTGTTTTTAGATAGACTGGATGTGTGGTATAAGTAGCGAACGCTAAAGCGAACATCTACCAAATTTAGAGTACATAAGTGTACTATGTGCGATTTAAAAAATGCTCTTAGCAAGTTGACTAGTTGCTTACTAAATAATTCACTGACAAACCAACTCCCAGTCTGTCAAGGGCAAGATTACGTATCGGTACTGCTCGAAAAATGTCAGTGGATATAGACACCACCCCAGATCTGTTGTTGCTTATTCAGCAGAAGCTGTGCATCCTGCAGTACTGATACTGTTGTCTTTCCCTGTCGAGTCGTGGACTGGTCAACTCGCAGTCTAGTTAGCTCGGAACAGCAAATTTTTTAAAATCACGGAAATGCTACACTATATTTTTACACTAAACCTAACAATGTGTTGCACAGTGTGCTTGTTTAATTCCCAGCTTTCACTGGGTACCAAATATTACTGCTTGGTGACAGAGGCGGTGTATGTGTGTGTGTACGCGTGCAAACAACTTGCCCAAAGTCAAACTCGACAGCGCAAAAGCTGAAAATTGCGATCTCTAATCGCAAGTCCAGCACCCTAACCAGTACATTGGTAAGTTACACAGCCGCATGTAACTGGACAAGTTCCAGACAAATCAGTTCGCGTTGAGTCAGTTTGTGGAGTGTTTAACTTGCGGACTGGATGATTTGCGGACCGATCAGTTTGTGGACCACGGAGTTCTGAAACTGCCTGTTTTTTAGAGTGATTATCTGAGCCATTTTTTGTCACATTTTCAGTTAATAATATCTCTGCAAATTGACCAGTCCACAAATTGTTCAGTAAACCCTATGAGACAGATTTATCAACTTGAAATGTAACAATATCAATGTGTGAAAGTTCGGCATATACCAGCATACTGGTAGACTCGGAGATCAAGTTTGCCGCTTTGCCTTTGTGGTTGTTGGCCACCTGGTGCAGACCGACTTTCACTTGGATGACCTAAGTAAACTCTTACATATGGCATGCAAACAAAACGTGTTAATTTGCCATACATGATAGGACTATAAATGTTGTCCTGGGTGACTCCTGGTATTTTTATTGGAATTGTTATTTTTTAAATCTCCTACTAGCACAAAATCGCAGGCTTAAACATTGGACTCAGCAATGACTGCAATGGCATATAATTGGAGTCAAAGGTGTTGAGGAAGGTGACCGCATTTCCCTTTTGGTGGGCTGTTGACAACTGCTGAAATGGAAAGATCGATTCTTCTTCTTCTACTTCTTGTTATTATTATTATCAAATTGTTATTATTATTATTAAATTGTTATCATCGTATGCCTATAACTTCGTGTTGTATATTGTTGTTTGTCATGTGTTTGGCAGACATAATGGAGCCGTCGTCGCTGAACGTTCAGTTTGTTAACGAGACTGACAAGATTGTTGCTGCCAGTAATGGCTGGGAGGCCGGACATGATTCAGCCAACTCTGACGACGGTGCAGGTGCATCCGCTGCGGCTGCACTGCCCGCCGATTACTGCGGCGGATCTGTTTCTTCGGCCAACAACCGTCAACGAACAAAAACTCGACCGCCGCCCGGGAAAAAGACAATGGGTCGGGTAAAAATCAATATGGAGTACATCAAGAACAAAGTCAAGCGGTACACAACCTTCAGTAAACGGAAGACCGGCATCATGAAAAAGGTATGGTATGTTTTATTGTACACTCAACGTGCAGATGAGCAGTATCTGTTAGCGGTCCCAATTGTGTATTATTATTCAGCCCTTAGTCCTCACCTACCCAGGTAACCCATGAGGGGACCGATTTTGGAACAGTCATGGTGTCCGTCCTGTGCCTTGACCTAACTTGTGGTGCAAGAATCCCTAAATTGCCGGGAAAGGTTGCCCATATCACATTTCACATGTAACCAGGGTATCCAATTATTTCAGCTTTGCTACGTGGTTTCCATACAGTGATCTGTAGGGAGTGAGTGAGTAGAGTTAACGTCCCACCGACACAACATTGGTCATTTCAGGTTCTGCAGGGTAGACGTGAAACAGATGCATGGTTTCATTTTCAGTCTTTATCTTATTCATTCTTAATCATGCCATGAATGATGTTGCAAAGAATATTAAACATTTTGCCACACTGTAGCAAATACTGTTTTTCTTTTATTTTACAGTCCCACTTCAGCAGGGCTTCATCTAGGACTGCGCCTACGGCACACCCCTCGATGAAGCCTGCAGCTGTTTCGCACCTCTTCCCCAGTCCTGATACCCATTCTGAGGAGAAACACAACTTGACGTCATCATGCAGTAAAGACACGACTGTACGATGCAAACTGATGTTAATAGTTAATACCAAATTAATAGGCTAGTGGTAACTGCTAAGTAGTTGTTTCGGAATGTCGATGGAGGTTTTCGATTTTGAATCTAGTTCACAGCTTAAGTGATGTCAAGTCACTGGTATCAGTTCGCCTGCTCTTTCACAAGCACTGAAAATCTCTCCCACTTTTGGCAAGGCTGCCCGCCAAAAACGCGCACTACATGCACCTGGATGAAGCTCTATGTTTCAGTGGTATTCAAAGATGAAAGCTGAGGAAGTGTCGATGATAATCATCCGTATTTTATGTTCCTTTTTTTCAGTGCTTCCCTGTGTGCCACATGTGTGCTCAGACGGTGTAGAATACACAGTGTTTTCTGGCTGAATGTCATAATACACGGCAGAACCAGGGTAGCTGTAGTTTATGGTTTTGTATTAAGTTGTGTAACTTATTTTTACATTCCTGTGCTCTTTTTGACAGCTTCGACTCCAACTCTTAACTTGCTCACATTATTGTAAGTAAAGGGATTTCTGGAGCGCATTTAAACGCGGTTGACACTGCACTGTGTTCTCACTGACCAAAAATGTCTTCAGCGACTGTCTGTATTTTGCAGAGCGTAATGTTTTTGGAAACTTTCGTCGATGTTTTAACGAAACTATCATTTTTACAGGCATGGCTTAGTCTAATTGTGCCAAAATTGTGCGATTAAGTCCCAACCAACTGAGCTATATGCCGTTTGTGTTATGTACGGTAGGCGTATGAGCTGACCGTGTTGACCGGAACTGAAGTGATGCTGTTGGTAGCCAGTGAAACTGGACACGTGTACACGTTTGCGACTCGTAAACTGCAGCCGATGATCACCAGCGAGAATGGCAAAGCACTTATTCAGACGTGTCTCAACTCACCGGATTCACCAGCATCCGAGCCCACAGCCGATTCTGTTGCGATTAATCTCCGACGAGAAACTCCTGCGGCAGCGTCTACATCTGCCGAAGGTCACCCTGAGCTAGCAGATAGCAGTGAGTACCCACTTTAAATATTAAATGGTAGGTGATCAGTAATGTTGTAAAATTTGTTCTTCGATTATGGGACCCTCCATAAGGCATCTGTAGTGCACCCATTGTGGATCGGTATTGGGGTCGTCCATGCCTGCATCTTCGTTCAGTAGGAAACAGTGCAGGAAGCCTTAAATTATCAGCAAGGTTTAGGGTGAGTAAGTAGAGTTCAATGCCTCTGCCAACACAGTGCAGATCATTCATTTCTGAGGCAGTCAAAGGTTAAGCCATGTGGTCATTGTTGATCACTAAGGGGAAGATGTATAAAAGCTAGTGTATGCTGTATGTGCACATAGCAGATGGCATTGATCTTGAGCTAAGATATCAAATAAGATAAGCTTTTCCGGTCGCTGCTGCCCGACTGTGGAACACTCTGCCGCTGAACGTCACGTCGGCATCGTCAATATCTGTTTTCAGGAAACATTTGAAGACCCATCTCTTCAGTCATTCTTCCCCCGAATCTCCTGTAGTGCCTGTGCAGTGTCTGTCATTTCGGACACTATAATCGATCTTGTTATTATTATTATAATAATTATTATTATTATTATAAGTATCCTGAGGCAGGAATGGAAGTCCCACCCTTTCTGTTAATAACTGTATTTGTTAAGTTTACTGCCATTTGGTGTGTCAGTCTTTTTTTCATTTTGCAGTGCCAAGCTACTCTAGAGAGTTGGACATAGGATAGTTTACGTAGCCTGATATTTATGTTGTTTATGATTTTAGCCAACTGCTTTACCTTAACATATAGATAGGTTGTTGAATTGGCAGTGACTGCAGACTTGATTCAGTTACACAGAACACATATCACAAATGCTGCTGTAGCAGTGACCTGTAAAACGTGTTTCAGCGGTTTTTCTCAAACCACCGACAGTGCCAATACATCTGACAACCAAAAAGTCTCAACAGCTGTACCAGATTCCCTCTGCCCGTAAGTGCACACCCACTCATGGACGGCTGCACAGAACCACCTTGAGCTGATACCAGAAACACATTGATCATCTTAATGATACATTAGTGTAATTTTGTTGTGCTTGCCTGCCCCTTCTTGGGAACTGTATAGAGGTAGTTTATCTACTTTTCCCACCTGTATAGGCACAAATGGAGAGTGAAAACAGCCACGTGGTTTTGACATCTGCAAATATTTGCAGTTTGTCTTCTTGTCACACAGATACACTTATCTTCTTGTAGTATTTATATTGAGTTGTCCATTGTCATTGTGTACTATTAACTATTTTGTTGTTTTCTACGTTTTGCTGTCTAGGTGCATATAGTTGCCATTAGTTTATTATGGGCGGAATGCCATTGCAGTGGATTGTCACTCTGTGTGTCATGTATGTTTGTTTGTCACACTTTGTGCCGAAAGAGCATCAACGATCAACTGTTGGAAAGCTTTATTCGATTCAGTATAGCGGCCTCGTCTATTAGTCAGTTAGGATGCGGGTTTGTGGTGTTTTTGGTTGGAATGGGCTTTCCAACTAATGCTGCGTCAAATTCTGCGATTTTCGATTGCCCAGTTGTGTGTTTCTTGTCTCTTATGTTTCATAGTTTGTATTACACTTAGTTTAGGGCCACTGTAAGTGCTACTTTTCTAGCCTTGTGTTCCTGTTGTAATGTGCAACCACTTGTGCTTGCTCTGTATTTGCTTTCAACGAATTAAATGATGACGATGATGATTCGTCGTTAAATGTTGTCACAATCAGCGTTCAAATTCGGATGTTTATATACAAAGATGTAGGAAAACTGACCGGAAATTTTTTGTGCACCTATATTGGCAGTCAGTTCTGTGCTGTCAGTACGGCATGTTAAAATGCTCTTTGCACAATTAGCCGAAAGTGCGAGCATATGTTTGAAATCAACAGTTGAAAAACTGAACCTAAGTCCGTATTTTGTTTTTCCTCCAGTATCCGGTGTGTTGCTGTTTGTAGCAGCACCGAGTGGAACGGCATCTGATGTGCTTCCCAGCGGTGCTGCGTTCTTTTATCAAACACCTTCCGGATTGGTATTAGCATCACCATCCACGTCGACCGGCACCGTGATGTCCGAAGGTTATCTGCTGAGCGTTCCTAGCACTCCCTCATTTGCTCTGCCGCCGAAAGTTCTCTCTGGTCGGTGTCGCAGTTCTTTCTCATTGTGTTGTTTATGGTTTGACTTTTTAAACACATTTTAGTTGGTATTTCACTTTATGCCACATTTTTGGACAAATTGTGGCTCCTGTTTTTTTTTGTGTTTTACCAAGTGCCCTGTTGAGATTTATGTACAATTTAGCTTATCCTGCAAGGCTACTTCCTTTTTGTCACAATAGTTTTCACCACTTTGCTTGGCTTTTGAGGCGTCACTTTCAATTTACAATATTTTGATCGATCGATTGATTGATTGGAGTTTAACGGCACATTCAACACAGTAAGGCTATATCGTGCCTTTAGAAGTTACAGTTTGTGTTTAAGGAAACAAAAAACCCTGGGAGTCTTGTACATCTCCTATTCAATAGTGAATGACCAGCGACATAAATAACCCTTTCGTCTCGCATTGCTTGTTGTTCACAATGGCCCTTAAAGGGTTGGAGCCAGCTCCTAACCCGCAGTAACGAGGAGGGAGCAAAAAGCTCGAAGGGGGCTCATTTAAGTTAATTTAAGTTAAGTTTGTTATGCCAGCGCCACAACATGAAGGGAAGTGACTCAACTGTCCAAGGTAAACAAAACATACACAAACATAAAGATAAATCATGCAACCCAAAAAACACAAAGACAAACTCGCGGCCCAACTGGGCTGTGTGAACTGTTTTTGTTAACTGTGCCCATTGAAGAGGTAGCATGTTGGCAATATATAAAACAGTTCTAATAATATTCTTAACCTCCAGACAATCACCTTAACTTTAGATATTGTCAAATGGAGGTGAGGGGGGTATTTTGATCGAACATTGAGGAGATTGCAGTAGTGCAGTGCGTGGATGATTATGCTGTATATGTAGGTGGTGAGAACTCATTACATGCTGCCAGTGTTTACAATCCGATTTTGGTCAAATTCTCAGGTTAGTAGATTAGAATGTGGCATTTCTTTGCTCAGTGTGTCTGTCCTGTTTCAACTGGTCTTTACTGTGATACAGTTAGCTTCACTCGTTTCTGTCTATGCAGTAAAGGTAATGGCATAGCACTTATTTAGTGCCAAAAGCTACGTACCTGCAGCTGCAGCATTGCTGTGCGTCACAGACAGGGGCCAGTGTTAGCCTATGCCGCGGGCCATACCTGCACACATGGACTATGGATCGTGCAGCCATACGTAGCACTGGTCTGTGGTATAATGGTCTTCACCCCTGTAATTTATGTAATTATGACTCATTTAGCAACTCAGAGATGGACAGCTGAGTCCGGCTAATTGGCTCACCTATAGCAGACTGTTTTCCCCCAAAGTCACTTGTCGACCATAGATTGGGCGCTGGTCGTGTAAAGTCAGCTGGCCAAAGACGATGTTTTAACCACTGAGCTCTGCCACCATTAATGCTGTGCTATGCAGTATACAGCAGGCCAATGTTTGTCGTGTTGCGTGTGTACTGTGTCAAACTATTGTTCGAATGTTTTTTTCATTGTTATCCAGCTATCGTTGTTATCTAACACTAAATACATTTGCCAAACTCGAAGGCATTACCATCATTGGAGATTCCAAACTTTGATAGTGTGCTTGAAGCGCAGATGTGCAGTTTTTTGACAGGCGCCAGTCTAGTGACTGAGAATGCTAATAGTAAATCACATTTAATCAGTACTATGACTACGAAACCGCGTCTGAAATGACCTTAACCGTCGCGGGGTGGGGCACTTACTGAACTGCTGTGCTGCTGCAGAATCGTTGGTTGGAGTTATGGCAAAGGGAACCAACGCATAAAATAGAGTTTGTGGCAGAATATGCACGAGCTGCGTTGCTGGTACATTTTGACTGAAAGAACCAACCCACATTCAGTTTCTCACTCTTACAAATGTACCTGAAATGAAAAACAATCTGCCCAAGTATGATTGGACAATACATCAAGGGGAACCGTCTGTCGGTTGGTTCCATTAGGGTTCCGAGCTTTATTGTCGGCTATGAATTGTTTTGACAAAAGTGATCAGTGTTTATTGCACTTTTTTTACCTATTCTGATCCCTAGTTATTTGCACAAGTGGCACAGCTTGAAAGAACGTGAAATTAGCTATCAAACGGCCTGTTACTTTTTGCGGAAGTAGTCGCTATGATTTGCAGCCTCCGCCTACACTTTGAGGCGAGTTTGCTCAAACGTGGGTTCCAGCGGTTTGCTCCACTTTGTCGTAACTGCATCCGATTTTAATTATCAGAAATGATAAGGAGTTTTTCTTGCTGTGTTGTTTAGCACCAGAGACTGTTAGTTCAGTCAGCAGATGAGCCATGACTCGTTGTACAACTGCAACTTCATCAATCGTGTATCAACGTCGGAATGGACAGTTAATGATGTTGATACAAACGTTACTCACAGTGTGACAGCGATAAGCGTGTTGTGCCTGTATTTGACTGCAGAAGTTGTGCTGTACATCGTAGCAGTTATCAACAGCATTGATATATCATTATCATCATCATAATCGTCAATAAAAATTTCTAAAACGCCTATAACAATAGGAACACGAGCGCAGGGGAAGCATATTATATCTGAATGGACGCAAACTGGAAAAGTAGTATGTGCTTTAGAGGTCTGCAGTAACCATGTTCTAACTCGTGCCAAGTCTTGAGACAGTTTTTAGCATATGTGATGGCAGCTGTTGCCGGTATCGGTTGCTTGTGTTGTGGCAATTGTTGTTCAGTCGATGCATGATTATTCAGTCTAATAAATGCCAGATGTTATGTCAGCAGCTGATCAAAATTGCTGACATGACCTTCACATTTTCCCCAAGGTCACCGTTAGCTGTGCTATTTGATAGAACACTGCGGGAATTGCGTGGTTGCTGAGCAATGATCACTGACATTAAGGTAGCGGACAGTTTGTTTGCTGTGGGAACCTCTGTGTGAGATTGTAAGTGCTGTTTTGTCAGAGGTTTCAACGCTTGTAGAACTTTTAGTCCTACGAACATTTGGGTATATGTCACACAGCGTGACTTAGCGTTTGTGTGTTTATGCACCGCACGTTATTTATATGGATTATTCTGCATTTTTCGTGCCATGAACTTTTGTCCTGTGCCTTCCAGTTCCGCATTATCCATAATTACCACCTCTGATGTGTCTCAATCTTCCATTTTCCAGTCCTGCTTTTTAGATTCACCCATGTAGAATTCATTTTCAGAAGTTGGTATCTGTGCGATATTGACGACAGTGGATTATGTATTTGTGCTTATTGAATGCGGAAGTTACGTTGATGTGTCAATGCTGCCGCTTCAGATAACGTTTGTCAGTGTTGAAACCCAAAGCTGTATGTAAGCGATATTGCACTGTGCATTTGCAAAGCTATTTCCTGCCCTAGTTTACTGCTTTGTTGCGTGAAATAATCGTATACTGATGTGTTGTTTTGATGTTTCAAGTATCGTTTGTTTTTGCATTGTTCGTTCTGACAGCAGCAATATTGATTGTGCGTTCTGCCAAATGCAGTTAAGTGCTGGTGGCATCATGACTGACAATGTTCTGATAAGAGTGTTGTTGATCTCTTGTTACTGTTCTGCATAATGCCACTGAATTGGTTCGTACCGTCAATAGATTGGAGTGTTAGTTTAAACTTCCAAGTCAACTTTTGCCCCGTTATCATACGGTGTTGCACGTCTCAAACTGACGTTGTCGTCTTGAACTGTAACGCTTGTCTGGAGGCTAGCATGGAAGATAATACATGTGGGGTGGAGTGAAGCTGACATATAATCACGTCGCCATGTTGTATTGTACAAATAGTCGACGTAAAGTGCGGAAATCTGGACATGAAAAATCTTATAGAAGTGATTTGTAGATACCGTGTTTTAACAGTTAAATTCACCACACAACAGACAATACAATACAATACAAAAATGATTTCTATTTCGCCGTGATGGTGCAGAGGCGCTCGTGGGCAGGCTATGAATGGTCCAGTGTTCAACAGCAGTCAAACAGATGAGTCTTTAAATGTTTTTTTTTGAATATTGTCAGACTGGCAGCGTTGACGACATTATCCGGGAGAGCGTTCCACACGGTCGGCGCCGCGATGGAGAAAGCGCGACTGCCGATGACCGTTCTTGTCCAAGGGACGATCAGCCTCTTCGCACTGCCCGAGCGCAGCGAACGAGCAGGAGCACGTGGAATGAGCAGTCATATGTATTTTTTGACGTCTCGCTGCTAGAGCACACTTGCCC
>Ga0056115_1001395_pt1 | contig 11462 bp, 9 predicted proteins | sample WorMetOlspDAHAB1_FD_77007 | JGI IMG/M metagenome (GOLD analysis project Ga0056115, IMG submission 77007) | Marine gutless worms symbiont microbial communities from Max Planck institute for Marine Microbiology, Germany - Olavius sp. DAHAB.1 ... | reverse complement strand
TTACTGTCCCGTCGTCCGCCCCGTCGCGTCATTAGGGCGAGGATATGGCCGCCAGCTGCGGGAGGATGCTTCGTCCTGTCCCGTCGTTGTCCCGTCGTCCCGTCTGTTTTTAGATAGACCGGTATTGTGAGGTGCCTGATTGCTCTTCACACCAAAACTGGAACGCTTGCTGTCGACTGACCAGCTAACCCAGTTGGTAGAGCACTGGATAACAGTGTAGACCAGCTCCGCCACACCAGATCTGTTGCTTATTCAGTAGAACTTGTTCTGGTGGTGGAGCTGATCACTGATCACACTGTTACCGAGCACTGTGGGTGGTGGACTGAAAATAGCCGAGGTATACCTCAAATGTCAGTCCCATGGACTGAAAATAAGACAGACCAGTGCTAAATGACATAATCTGTCTCCATGCTCGTCCACAGAAGCTTAACATCGAGGAGCTATTGATGCTGATATAGGCTGACGAGCAGTGTAATGGGTGTCAGTTACCAGCATTGCAGCACAGATTGAACAGAATGCTCTTGTGCAATGCTTTCACAAGTTTGCATGGATCATCCTAAGTAGCACAGATGATGATAATTAGGCCAAAGTAGGTGACGGCAGCCAATCTGTCGTTTTTATGTTCACCCTTACTTGCATCATCAGATCTTGGAGGGAGTGACAGTGATAGCAGATGTAATACACATTGATTCATAACTATCAAACACTAAACTATCATTAACCCTAACCTCACTACTTAACAGCTCACCATTCTATTTGTACAGTTGATCAGTTGACCGATACCCATCAGTGCTTACACTAATGGCCTTTAATCGCTGACCACTGTCGCCCACTTTGGCCTAATTATCATTGTCCATGTTTGCCCACTTCATCCATGTCATTAGGACGACTGAATTTGCATCACAAACCATAATGTTCAAAATAATTACACGATAATTCTAGCTGTGGATGAGTGATTTGTGAAAATTCTATATTTGCTATCATGTCACAAAGCACAGCCAATGAAGTGCTTACAGCAAAATTTTTTAATGAGTCTGCTAGGAATGTATTGTTTGTTTTGAATATTCATACTTGCTGTCATTTATTTGTTGTGTTGATTATTTTTATTTTTTTTTATCATTTGATGTCAAGTAATGCGTTATTTTGTTACATTTTGACATTTTTAAAATTTTGTGTTACATTCATAAAATATTATAAAATATAAAACAGTGTTACTAAAACAAAGTGAAAGACAGCACACTGCTGTTCCTCTGGAAAGACTTTTAGGATCAATGTTCCCTTTTACTTGGACTTTTGCAATACTGTTGCACCAGTGCACCAGGTACCTGCACAGCTCTAAGCTTGTAACCAGAAATTACAGAATGTGCTGTTGTTTTAAATAGTACAAAGTGTGAAAATATCAATTTATACATATATGGATTTGTTGATGAAACATTTAAATACTTTTGATAAAGGCTTCATTAACATCAATAGGATATTGTTATCTGTTCACTGAAGCCTAGGAATGTGTTATGATGGTAAATTTATAACTGCTTATCTGTAGCTATAACCATTTGTCGCTAAAATGCATGATTGATCACATGGTACATTTCCAGTTTGAGGCTCAGTGAGCTAAATGTGCCTTACTTGTTTTGTTTGTTTTAAAGGATGGAAAACTGAGTGAAGCTATTGATATACTGATGTCTTTGGAAAAGCTCACAAGAGCAGTAAGTAACTTCTGCACTTTCATGATGTAGGGAATATGTTTACAGTCTTTTTCCAAGATTGCTCTTCAGTACGAGAAACAAATTCTGTATTTTGAATTTTTGTGGAACATACACAGCAAATAGAGATATATTGGCAATATTATCTCAGCCCACTTTCCACTGCAGACAATTGCAGTTCAGTTGTAATTAATTGCATTTTAGTTGAGGAATTGTCGTTGTAAATGAAAGAAAAACGTCTAATGGTGTCTCTCGTGTAGAGAACGGACGATATGGGCATGCACCGATGCGATCCGGAGTTAAAGAGTTTTCGAGTATACACAAAGGCCGATACCGATACAAGTACTCCTTGTGTCATGGTGTCCCAGCCACTTATATCATTAGACTAGGCATGTCGCTTAGAGAATGCAGCTAATATGCAATGGGTGGCACACTCCATCCGAGGCTAAAATGCAGACCATTCGCAACAAAACAACTTGCTCGCTCTGTCAGTTTTAAGACTGGTTAATTCGCAGAAATGTTAGTGATTGACAGTTGAGACTGTTGTTATTAGTTTGTACTGGTGGAGGGGGTGCAACGTCATCTGTCGCTGGTGGCCAAGACCCAGTACTGCACCAGCCGTCTTGGTGTCACAGGGAGGCTGGTGTAAAGTTACTGTGTCCTTCCTCCTCCCGCCCCTCACATCCCCTCCCATATCGTGGATGATCAAATGGCGCGCAGTGGGTGACGGGGCACAGATGCCCTTTGATCGTCCTGTGTAATGTTACCCGTTAACAGCTGCCAAACCTGCAGTGATGCACGTAATATCAGGTTTTTCCTGATATAAAAGTAGCTGATACGATTTGATAGGATACACGCAGTGTCGGTTCAGATACAATAACGATTCGATGATCGTCCGTTCTTTACTCTCATATATGGCACACAGTAGACCTCAGTTATTTCTGTGAATCGTATTATATTGGTGACGGTAGTTCATCATTGGTCATTTGCTTTGACCACTTTTGACAGTGTTGAATCTGTTGTAATTGTATTTGGATTTGTTCAGTTGTAATTATTGAATTTGACTCATTTGAAGCATGTGAGTGTAACTACAATTTTTCAGACCAGATGCGATTATTGTCACCTTGCAGTTTTGCAGTTTTATTGCTGTGTGTGCATTTGATTGGTTTGGCTTATAATTGTCCACCAGTCACTTAAGAACTACATTGTCATATATTGTCGTGAGCATTGTCCCCTGTCATATTACAGCACTGTTTATGTGTTATTAATTACATTATTCAAAAACTGTTCATTTTTTCAAACTTGCAACATAATGATGCCGTAGAATTTAGAATTTTGATTGATTGAAAATTTCGTGTGAGTTTAATCTTTCAATATGAGCTGCACATTAATTCTGCTTTACACTGTTTTGCTACACTGATTATACGGGTTTCCATTTCTGTGCAATATAATTGTGTTAGCAGGAATAGCCAAGTTCTAAGTCATTGCTGCCTTCTCAGTAATATTGTTGCCACGTTCTGTTGTGGATAACGTCAGTAACTCATATTCTTAGCTACTGCTATGAATTATATTATAGGTCATAGTAATGTGATTTTCAGTACTTAGAATTCGATTTTTACATCAAACTGTAACACTGTCAGGTGGCTTGGGGTTTCTTCCATCATTCTGTTGCTGTCATGCAAATCAATGAGCCTTAGCTCTGTTGATACGTGCAGTTTTTACTGTTAGTGAAAGAATAGAGTCAGTTGTGCAAATGTTAAGTTTTTGTCCTCGTGGAACTGTCAATGAAAGCACTGTATTTGCAGGGTGCTGATGCCATTTCAACCGGTCGCATATTAGAGACCATTGTACGCATGTGTTTTGAAGCTGGTCGATACGATCTTTTGAACGAGAATGTTATCCAGCTGACAAAGAAACGTGGACAGCTTAAGCAGGTATTGTCTTCACCGCATTATGCTGTTGTTGAGACATACTGATATAGAAATTTCTATTTGTGTGGTGCTTAGTCTCTCCATGCTTCCCTTTGTGATACAACTTTTCATGGCATATCATATACAATTTGTCTGTCGATAGCTGAGGCAACTTATGTTCTGCTTCATTTCTGTGTTATGTAGTGTACTTGCTGTCTGCTGTTGTTCTGCAGGCTGTTACAAAGATGGTCCAGCAGTCGTTTAGCTACATTGACCAGATCGGTGATTTGGATGTGAAACTGAAACTAATCGATACGCTACGCACAGTTACCGCTGGAAAAGTCAGTAGTCGCGCACTCGTACTGAGTACACTGTGCTCTGTGTTTTGCAAAATGAATGAGCCATGTTTTTTGCTATGCTGTAGAGAACACGTGATGAGGAAATGGTCTTTTGAAGGATGGTGTGGACAAGAATGGCATCGATATGAATATGATGTTAAATATGAATAATATCGGAGTTGGTGCAGGATGCAGCGAAATGAATGAATGGCAGTGGTAACTCTTGTTTAGGATCAGAAATCACTCAAACACTTGTTTTGTTTACACAAGTTGTCAGCATCCTCTCACAAACATCATGATTTTTTTATTAAGTTAGTGAATAAGTTCTGTTACTTAAGTTTGTCACAAAGAGTGATGACAGACATGGATGTAACAGTTGTAGCAACTTGGATTTGCACTCAATGAAGCAAGTTTCCACCCCAAGCACAGGTCTTCTACTATAGAACATAATGTAATTTTACAGCATTGCTGTTGAACACTGTACTGTTGAGACAGTGTACAGTGTATGTGTGTGATAATGAAGTTTGGCTAGTGAAACCAAACATTTATGATGGTGGTTGGTTGGAAGTAATGATAGTGACAGTTAGTGAATTAGTACTTTGATTGAGTGTATTTGGCTGATCCTAGATAGAGGCTGAATTCATGTCTACAGATGACAGTCACAAACAAAAAGGCTGTAATGTTAACCATAGTAACCCACAGAAATAAAAAAGACAGCTGTACCATATGATGCCAGCATTTTGTATTAAATTTGCTGCTATTGTCGTTTTCCTCAGAAAAAGGCTGTGGATCGATAGAATGTAGATTTAGTGTTATTAAGAACTCCATCTGTGTGTGATCAGAAGTGGCACTTGTTTGAATTAGACGTGGTACTAGTTTACTAGTGGCATTATCAGTGTTGCTGTGCTGTCTGTGGCTGAATGATAACATGTTGCAGTTGATTGATTGGCGTTGTTTGTGTCTCGTTCAGCACTGACTGCTTTTGCAGATTTATGTGGAGGTCGAAAGGGCACGACTCAGCCGCATTTTGGCCGAGATATTCGAAGGCCAGGGAAAAGTGTCAGAGGCTGCTACTGTACTACAGGAGCTTCAGGTCAGCCTGTTCTTACGTACCTGTTACTAATTACTACTGTTGCCCGTTCTTTCATTGCTCAGAGCTGGCCATTTTTCCCAGTGAGCAGTTCAGGACTCTGTCCATACATTTTTAAGCAATAAATTAATCAAATGAGTGGAATGACTATGGCATTATCAATAGAAAAATTCACAAATGCACTTTCCACACTAGCAGTGGCATGTCTACTCTTGCTACATAGTCTGATGGTTTGCAGAATCACAGATATCGCAATTGTTTTGTTGTGTGTGTACATTTGGTTACCATTGCTTGTCTGATAGTAGTCTCATACAATTTGTCATTCGTCTGTTGTCATTCTGAATATCGCTATAGATGAAGAATTAAGCCATAAAGAAAAATGAGAATTTGCGATAATGCTTGCAACAACTGAAGCATATAAACATGTCGTTAAACAGCAAAATTGATTCAATACAGTTAACATTCAAAATCACAAATGCTTCTATGTGTGCATAGAGAGTGTTGTTAAGTTTTAATCGAAAATTTTCACAATTTTTTTTGCAGTTTTTTGTTTGTCAGCAGGTGGAGACGTTTGGATCGATGGAGAAGAAGGAAAAGGTTGAGTTCATATTGGAACAGATGCGGTTGTGCTTGGCCAAGAAAGACTTCGTCCGAACTCAGATCATCAGCAAGAAAATCAGCACCAAATATTTCGAAGATGTTGATGCTCACGTCAGTCATTACGATATGATTTTTGTTCTGTCGTTACTGTACATTTCATGTAATCACAAATGAGAGTTAATGAAATGCTAAGTGTGTGTTGAAATCTGAGAACACATCAGTTGTGTTTGCATTTCTGAAACTCTAACAGGTTTGTTCAGAGTTTTTGTACAAAGTTTATTGTAGAGTTTCTATGTTACTGTTTACATATGACAGTTAAACTTAGAATTGAATTTCATATTTGGTTGCTTTATGCGATATTCAGTGGTACGAGATTGTCCTCTTTGACCATGTACTATTTCATTTTCATGTCTGCTCCTATTTGATAAAATATATGAAGAAAAATTATGTTCCAAGTTAAAGTGCATGTTTTGTTTTGCTTACATTCCCTTGTTGTCTTACGATTTTCATTTTTTAAATTAGTTTTTAACAGCAATACATTCTATGATAACATCAAACACTCATCAATTTTTGTCAAAATATAGTGAAAGAATGCTGCTTCATGACTGCTTTTGACTCGTATGCAGTGCATACAGTGACATTTGAGTAGGATATCAGATTTAATTTAAAATGAAGCAACACATGTTGATTTATGAGTGTTATACTACTGTTTGCATTCACTGTTGAATTAGTGATTTTTGATTGTTTCGACTACCGCTGATGTTACTTTGGCTGTGGCTTTGGAATTTTGATCTTACTTACATTCTTGCTTACTTACTTACCTTCTGATAACTAATGCCACCAACAGTTGTACAATGACATTAATTTAAAAAAATTATTTTCGACTTTAGTTGAAGATTTTTGCATTTGCACTCATGGTGGTTTTTCTGATGTAGATGCTGAAGCTGAAGTATTATCGTTTGATGATTGAGTTGGACCTGCATGACAGTGCCTATCTGGCGGTGTGTAAACACTACATGGCGATCTACAATACGCCGATGATTAGCGACGATGAACGTGGTCGCAATGAAGTATGTTCTGTTTGTTTTCTGCTACACAACAGTGTGATGGATATTGTTTCAAAGTCTGTAATAAAGCTATGAGAAAAAGTTTAAGGCTGCACTTATCACTCAGGCACTGTAGTTATAGTGGAATGCTTCACCACTGATAGGGAGCCATATGCGAGTTATTGAAAATAGTGTTGACATAGCAGTAGTAGGCGGGGTCACTAACAAGGTGAAGTAGCAGGATGATAGCTGTCTGTTTGACCACTGTGTCTGTAGGAACATGACTTCACTGTACTTCTGACTTCCAACCACTATAAGCCACTTAGCTATAGGAGAGTGATGGCCATTGTTGTGTATAGAGTGTGCAGTGTGGCTAGTTAACCAAAAGATGAGTGCACAAAGACTCCTCTGTTGTTCTCAAGCTGTATTGCTGTTTACCGATCCAAATGCCTATTATTGTACTGTTAATTGTTGATATTAGGTGTCGTGAATCGGTGAGTAACTGTCGCATTTTACAATTTTTACAGTGTGAAACGTTGGTTGGATTGTTGTGATTTAATGGCACTTTCAGCACAATTGGGCGATAATGCTGTGCCTAAATCCACATGAAAACTGACCGCCTTTGCACAGTTGTACATTGGCTAGTTGTGACGTGTGTCAAGGCGTTGTCACATGTGGTGATGTATCTTGTACATTGGCTAGTTGTGACGTGTGTCAAGGCGTTGTCACATGTGGTGATGTATCTTGTACTTGCACCGTTTGACAACGAACAGTCTGACCTTGTTCACCGTGTTAATGACGACATTGTCCTGGAGCAGCTTCCCATCTACCGGTATCACATGCGTAATAATTTGATTTAATAACAGTCATTTTTATTAATATCTTTATGATCTAATAATTTTATTTCTATGCAAGCGACGTAAACTTCGACTGAAGATTTTTGTGTAAGTTGCGTTCTGCTACATTCTCCATTGTATACATAAACTGTTAACACACATGAGAGTTTTGCCGTATCTTAACATATGAACAATAGCAAACAAACAGTAGTTGCTGAACTTTTTGTCAGATTGAGCATGGAGGAATGTTGCTTATATGTGTTTATGTATGTACTTGGTCATTTAGGTCATTACTAATTTGTATTGGCACATGTTTAACACATAATTTGGCGGCATTGGATTGCGGTTGGTTGTTCTTATCTGTGCAGGGATCTTCTGAAGTTGTTCATCACTGCTGAGATCATGCGATGGAGCGACGTGTGTGCGACATATGAACAGGAATTGCGATCTGGAAGTGGAGCGAGTGTGTTTAGTTCGGACTCGGAAAATGGAAACAAACATTGGGCTGATCTGAAAATACGTGCCGTGGAACATGTATGTAAACTTGAAATTACTGTTTCTGTTAACTCTGTGATCAGTTTGTGTCTATTAAAATGGCACAAAAAATGTTCATGGTGTTGGTAACATTTTGAGGATGCAGTTGTTATGTATCTGCACTGGGTTCTATACTTTTTGTGAGAGGATTTCGAACTGATTTGAGTTAAACCAATGTAATGATTGTAATGTGTTGTAAAATGAACAGTGGGGAAAATTCCTCACGAGTTAATGATAACAGTGCTGGTAGAAACACAGTGCACTGAGTACCAGAACAGGCTACATAGCTAATGGAATGTGCAAGTGGCCAGAAACGAAACCCGCTTGTTTGTTTGCAGTTGGTGTCCGTAGTCAGCTATCATGAAAAGTATTGCAGCAGATGAATACGTCATTTGGATTCATTATTTGGATAATAAGATCTACATATGCTTCACCGAATTTGCACACATCACTGTCAACATTGAATTGATGCTTTTTAGCTGCGACTATCATGGGCAGATGCAGAGAGCCAATGTTGCATTTTGCGCTTGTTCACTTGTGGCCATACAGGTGTACAGACACAATTATTGTTAGCATGGATGTCGACCTGTTTCACAGTGACAGTCATCGTCTTATGACGCTAAACTTAGTGGCCATCTATTGGCAGCAGAAGATAATGCCAACTGTTTTGTTCGTAAGCAACACCATCATATTTGCCCACTCATGAGTACTTCATATTTTCCATGATTTTGTTTGCAGAACATGCGAGTTATGTCAAAGTATTACACGCGAATTCGCATGAGTCGTATGTCGGAGCTGCTTGATTTGACAGAAGATGTACGTGCTTATCTTTTACATTTGTTCTTTATTGAATAACGTAACATCGTGCCGCACTTGTAAATTCACAAGTTGCGAGATAATTGTCTGTTCTGCTGCGATTTTACTCATTGTCGTATCATTTTGATGTAAACATCTCATGCCATAAACAAGTGCTTGAAGTTTTTCATGGAGTTAAGAGTTATTTTGTCTATTAATGCTCTCATATTTTATAACAAAAGCTCCTCTGGTCACTTGTACTTGATTGTCAGTACTAGTGATATCCCATGGCATCATGGAGTGGAGTATGTGCAGCTACATGTATTGTGCCATTTTTCATTCAGTCATGCAGTGTGCATGAATGGTTAAAATGCTGTTCTTACTTTTCACCCCTAACTGCCCCCATCATTTTCGCACACTGACTTGTTCTCTGTGTATTTGTTCAACTTTGTTGCTTAAGCACTGCAGACTGTGTGCACGAGTTCTTTTTGCATGAATATTCTGATTGATTCCAATTAAGCATTTATGTAACTGTGAGTTGCACTGAAATGAATATCCACTTTCTAGCTGTTCTTTGCCAAGCCCATTATTATTTGTCTTTATATCTATTTTAGATCTCTGTCATCGACCCATGAGCTAGACCATCCCTGTGCTTCACTTTTCAGCAACCTTTTGTTTAGATTGAGCCTTGACTGAGTTGACTGCCACTTTTAGCCGAAGGTACACAGGCACATCACACACTAGTCATCATCATCATAGCATTCGCTTCTGTGGACCACAGTCTACTTTGTATACAGCAGCACTAACTTGGCATGTACAGTGTAGGACTTGTGGTTGCTGGATGCTGGTCCAAGAGCATGGAACAGTTTTCTGGATTTTGTCGATATTCGCAACATCACTGAAGCTGTTTTCGTGTACTTGTCTAAACGTTTTCGTTTGCTTGATGCTAGTGTATTTAACGCATTAAAGCATTCAACTGCTTGTGGTGCTATACAAATTGTGGTTGACATTGCCAACCCATTATCAATGCGTTTCAGTCAGTAATGTGCCACTAGCAGCGGACCATTGTGACTTGGTGGCTTGTGAAATGCTGAGTCAAATCTGTTAAAAAGTGATGCATTGTAGAACTGAAGCAGTGGCCATATCGCCCCGTGTGGTACCCGGGATTGGTAGAATATATAGGGGCCACCTCGTTTCCTGACACGAGTGTCGTAAGAGGCGACTAATTCAGGGTTAGCGTTTTGTGTTTATTGCATTAGGTTTATTAAGTTTATTGAGTTGTGCTGAGTTGTGTACTTTTCTGTGTCCTTTGGTTTTGTTTACTCTCGTGATATCTTTTGGGTCGAAGGGCTTCCCCTCCAAAAACCAGATTGAAGAGTCATTTATTGTAGAGGTTAATTGTATGTCTCCCCAACGTTTAACATTGTAAACTAAAACACTTTTAACTGCAACATACTTATCAAAACACGATGCCCCAGGCCACCATGTTTGCCGAGTGGTGTGACCCGTGTCGGAGGTTGAAGGGATCCTGGCTATTGAGGACAAGACTCGAATTGAGGTTTATGAGTCTTGCGCAACACATAGCTTTGGCCCCTAGATCTGCTAGATGGGAGCGTGGTGTGGCCCACACCAACAAAACGATATGCGCAATATCATCGGCTGGTCATGTCTTCAAAAGGGTTCTCCGGAGGTCTCAAAGGAACCCTAGAAAGGGTTCCTCTGAGGTTCCTCCGAGTGACCCTTACATGGCTCACGGGTCAATCAAACGGTGGGAAGGAAAGCAGAAATGCTTCTTCTTCCCATTGCGCGAGTATAACCCTAGCATACCCCTATACCTATACACCTGGGCTCAGCCCGTGTCTTTGGTATCCCTTGTTGGAGTCCGCTGCGGCTGGGGGATGCTAGGGTCGAATCTTTCGCACACAATTATGAGTTCGCCAGAAACCAAAAAAACAAAAACAAATGATACAACTCAACCAAAATATCTGATTACCATTTCAACTAATAGTCAAAAACCACTCGGATCTCTCAACCTGTTTAAATTAGCACGACTACTAGATTCAGCAGCTGGTAGTAAACTGGCAAATGTTACACGTCTTTCTAGTGGATATTTTCTGCTAGAAACAAGCTCATCAAAGCAATCAGCACAATTACAGAAAATGGAACTTCTGGGAGATATCCCAGTTCACATCTATCCCCAGAAATCTATGAATTTCACAAAAGGAGTTACTAAAACTTCTGACCTCAAGGACATGTCTCAACAAGAAATCATTGCTAACATGCACTCTTAAGATGTCATTGACTGTAAACGTATCTCGTTTGTTCATGACTCTAAAACAATTGACACAAATACATACATACATTTCAATCGTCTCCAGCTTTCGTCTACAGTTTATCTCGGATATCTTCGCGTGAGAGTGGAGCAGTACATACCTCGTCCACTCAGATGTACTAAATGTCGAAAGTTTGGTCATCATCATTCTCAATGTTGCGGTACAGTCTTTGTCTGCTACAGATGCAGCGTTTCTCATTCACAAGAAACTTCATGTGCTTTGGACGCTCCCGTAAAATGTGTCAATTGTTCTGGAGATCATCCATCTTCATCTAAAC
>Ga0056115_1001394_pt1 | contig 11464 bp, 7 predicted proteins | sample WorMetOlspDAHAB1_FD_77007 | JGI IMG/M metagenome (GOLD analysis project Ga0056115, IMG submission 77007) | Marine gutless worms symbiont microbial communities from Max Planck institute for Marine Microbiology, Germany - Olavius sp. DAHAB.1 ... | reverse complement strand
TCACGTAAACATTGATTGTACTAAAATTGTTGTAAGAAAGTAAGCTACCCACTGAATATGTCAAGTGCATAAAATAAATTATCTTTATATGTGATACTCATTACTTATTGATCAACCCTCGTACAATTTCAAATTACCGTCACACAACACACTAGACTTGACACAGAATAATGTAACTCAGAGTGCCAACGCAGACCTCAGCGAAGTTGTCAACACGGTACGGAGGTGGCATTTGGTCAGTATCGGTGAATACAGCCACGTACGTCGCACCGTGCAACACAATATCGACACGAAGGAACAAACAGCGATTGCCCTCTTCCCTGTAATGTATCCAATAACATATGCATGTCAAGTCTGCAGCCATTACATGAACATTACATGTTCAATTTCCAACAGGCGAGGATGTCAGCCAGGCTTATCATTCCAGTACTAAAGCTCTGTCATTCTGGTGACAGGAAAACAACCAGTCTTTATGAAACACACTCCAAACACAGACTCGTACTGACTGAAAAAGAATAAATAGCCTACCAGTACTTAAAAGCAAAAAGTCAATAAGTCACTAAAATGCAAGACACTTCTACTATATGTTACAGAAATCGAAAAGTCAACTAATAATCATAATATAATAATGAGAAAATTAATTCCAAAATTAAACATAACACAAGTAAGTAACACAGTGCACAACAATGGTAGAGAGTACTGATACTGAATAATTATGTAATATCTGCTACAATTATAATGACAAATAAGAAATATGACAGCCGAAAGTACCTCATGTTGATATGGAATGAGTCGACTCGGTCAATGAGGAACCCACCAGACCATCGACAGGCTGGTTTGTCCATCATGCGAACACAAAGAAGATTGTCAAGATCAACACGTGGCCAGTGAAATGACAGTACAGAGTTGGGCATGGCTGACAGGTAATCGCTGGGCGATTTCTGATTACACACAACAAATAAAATCCCGTGAGTGACGAAGATATTTTAAATGGCTGAACTTATCACTAAACATCTTCATATTTGGTACCCATTCATCACACTAGGTGACAGCTATAAACAGCAATGAACTTATGAGGAGGAACTTCAGTAAAGACAGGAAAATGTTGGTTGGGCAGGAAATTGTCCACCGACAACACAAACTACTAGGTAGGACGAGACACCAAACCATAGGACACATACAGCCAGAACTAGCACATATTCTGAAATTCACTAAAACCAGAAAGTGCCAAAATTATGGCAGACACTATCAGTCTTATTTGCAGATCTCATCTAATGAACTCCTTTACTCTTTATTCTTTACTCTTATCCAAAGAAACAAAAGTCCGACGCAGCAATACACACGTGCTGTGCTGCAAAATATTTCTGAGCACAAGCGAGTTTGTGGCTGGACTGGTTGTCGAGTTGGTAGCGAGGTGTGAATGTGACGATGTTTGTTTCACAGTATCGACCACGCCCTTGTCTCACTTCGATTCCGATATTGTACACCCTGCAAACACACAGCCGAGCACTTGGTTTCCCAGACGACAAACAACAGCATCAGCTCCAACAACAACTCTCCGACGCATTATCATGAGTAATGTGTGCAGTCATTTTTCTAGCAGACGTAAACAATTCCGGCCTGCAAATAATACTATCGACAAGACCGACAATGTTGTACGCACAGCTTTGCCTACTGCGTCAAACTAAACTTACATTTATTCTTGGCGTCGTTCCCATAGTTTCCAAATTGTTATAGTGTTTGTAAAGTTGTCTGAAGTGCTTCAGCATCTTTTTACTTTAAAACTAACGAAATGTAATGCATGGATTAACACAATTGCATATTACCACTGTGGGTGAGTAGTAATAATACATGTTGATAGCAGGTTTAGAAGGTAGTAGCCATACAGATACTCAGAAACCAAGTCAGCTGAGTAGTTACTCAGTGTACTAAGCAAACACAATTGCTAAAGTGTGCTCTTCAGCGTCAGTCACGCGAGCTGTACTGTACGTTTCAATCATTGATTGATTGGAGTTTAACGGCACTTTCAGCACAGTAAGGCTATCTCGTGCCTTTAGAAGTACTTATAGTTTGCATTTTGGGAAATAGAAACACCCTGTGAGTCTTGTACATCTCCTATTCAGTAGCGGATAACCAGCGACATAAATAACCCCCTCGTCTCGCATTACTTTTTGTTCACAATTGCCCTTAAAGGGATGGAGCCAGCTCCTAACTCCCAGTAACGAGGAGGGAGCAACAAGCTCGAAGGGGGCTCATTTAAGTTTGTTACGCCAGCGCCACAACACGAAGGAAATGACTCAACTGTCCAAGGTAAAACAAAACATACACCAACATAAAGACAAATCATGCAACCTAAAAAACACAAAAAGACAAACTCCAGGCCCAACAGGGCTGTATGAACTGTTTTTGTTAACTGTGCCCATTGAAGAGGTAGCACGTTGGCAATATATAAAACAGTTCTGATAATATTCCCTCTTAACCTCCAGACAATCACGTATGTTTCAATCAATCAATTAATTAATCAATCAATTAATAAATCAATCAATCATGAATTTTTAAAGTGGCCTAAGTATTTGAAACACTGACAGGTCAACTATAGACGGTGTGTTGACACAAAATGTCAGATGAGCCGAATGTCAGGATATGATTACATTACAGCAGCTACGATTATCATGAATTAGTTTCACGATCATTAACATAATCATATTTGTTTGTTGCTATCACAGCTCTGTTGAACACCACAAATGGTAAACATGCTTCAGTGAACATCATATGCCACAATATGCAGAAGACACATGAAACAGAAATATCAACGAGTCTGACCAGTCTGGTCTCAAAGTGTCGGCTGCCACATGAACCTGACGAACTGTAACTCCACCTTCTAATGTGAATCTTCCACACCTGACAAAACATCAACACTGTGCCAAGTTCTCCATGCTAACACACTTTATGTACAAGACCATCATTGCAGCTACAATAGCTGTCACCTAACGAAGCGACACCACACAATGTTATAACAATGGCATGGAGATACGTGTAATGTGGTGGAAAAAATAGAAATTGAATAAATTCGACAGCTACCACTGTGGTGTTGCTCCTGGTCCGTGGACTGACTTGCCAAGCTTAACAGTGCACCTGCATTATTCAAAACAACATATCCACATAACACAAACAACTAAAGCTTTTGAATTAACACGTTAATCAGCGCATTAATGAGTTAAACAGTTAAACACATTAAAATTAAAAATGAATGACGTTACACATTTTAATGCTGAAAGTGAAATAATACTGCAAGAATGCCACAGCATACACAAATGCACCACTAAGAGATCGCAAATTCCCTACAGAAAAACGTTTTCTCTCACGCACACACGGGTTAGCTTGCGTAATGTACTTTTCAGATCACTGATTGCTATGCTGTAAGCCTGTATAATGTGTAGGCCTACTGTTTAAAACGCCTAAGTCGGGGTACAGCGAAGGGGGTCCATTATATACCTGGTACCTCACATGCTATCCCCAATATGCATTGATAACACATTATCGTGCAACCAAACATTGCAGAACGACTTAGGCTCCCGTTCACTGATAAAAGGGTGACCTTTTGTCTGAAAGAGGTACTCCACTGTCCGGATGATGTTTTATTCAGACCACCTTATGTCTGACACTCCATGCATTATCTCTTCCACGCGTGACTGCCGCATCAGCCCACACAGTTACACAGAATTCTGCTGAATCAGAAGGGCCCCTAGAGCTGTTGTGCATCAATGCTTCTACCTAGTGTCAAAACCCATCACCACACACACACAATCCGACATGCTACACCAGCATGTCACTCATACATACTGACATGACCTCTATTAACTTCTGAAACACATTCTAGATTCACTTCAACGACTACAAACCAAGCAGCCAAGCAAATGCACGATGCGATGAATATAATGCACAGCGATCAGCATAAATGCAGTGACAGGTATGCACTATGCAGTCGACAATACGTACAGTTCGCTTTTCTCTTTGTCGGCAAAGCAGAAGAGAAGTGGTGCAACACAACGAGCTATTTCATGCTCTTCAAACTGTCCAGCAGCCGGTGTCTGACAATCATGCTGCTTGAAGATAAGTGGAAGTCCTGACTTGTTCACCAGCCAGTAAGATGCTGCTACACTCAACTGTCACACAGCATGTAATAAGAACTGTATTAGACACATTGCTACACGTTCTACTGCTACGCAACGGTATGCGCCAAACTTTCTCATATAAGTGCAGTTAGCTGACTTCACTGAAACACCACATTAATGAAAGTTAATTACATCATTATTGTTAGTGCTTACTGGACTGTTTATAATTTTTAAATGAGTATGGTTTTAACAAATGACTGTGTGTATGCTTATTATCATCACTGTTACTAACAATTTACATTATTGCATAGATCATACAGTGAAGATATAACAACAATTCCTACAGAAAGTATGCATGATAAAATCAAAAGCATTAAAGTCAACATCATGGTATTACAATTAACTCGTCTTACAATGCCACAAGGACATCAAGGGAGCACACATCATTTAAAATTTATTTCATGCCTGTCAACTGCCATCACATCACATCGTAACTGTCAGCCTATCATTCAGCTCATCCCCATTCATCAAGTTCTGCAGCACCTCTCCGACCCAACTGCAAACCACATGCCCCATCTTCACCCTTTCTTGACGTGAAAACTCGACACGGACAAAATGATACAAGAAAAGCGACTTTGACACATAGCATCGTAGTGGACAGTCACAAACGCAAAAGTAAAACCAGCAAAACTGAGATGGACAGCGGCAGAATAGATGCAAACCCGTTGCGAGTATCCCACTCCTGGTTTGACGACGACAGTCAGCTCAAGAATCCGCTTCTCAACGTCCTGCAGATATATCTTCGTGCTGTAGTCCGTTGTTTCAGGAGGAATGACGAGTGATCGGCAGAATGGAAAATTCTCCAATGTCACTTCAAGGTTAATTGGTTGATGCAGGTCGACCTTAAGTATACAACATGTCAGGTATAAAATCAAATCAAGTACAAAAAAAACCAAAACAAGAAAACAAGGGAAAAAACATAACGATGGAGCAGTACTTAAGGCTTCTATTCACACGGACAACACGTTTTGTAATGCTCACGATACTAATGCTGATACGTGAGAAAAGTCTAGCCTACACTATCACCTCAACACAGCATGAAAATCCGATTGATTCTAGACTGTACAATGCAAAGGTAACAGGGACATGACAGCTGGAAAGTTGCTCTCAAATGCAACACCACAGGCAAATACAGTCATTAAAAACCAGAAGACGAAAAAGCAAAGTACTAACGGTGACAAGGCACGCCTTCTTGCCAGGTTTCACAGTGCTCGTAATGACTGCAGCGTCTGGTTGTTGGATTCGATAATGCATGTCCATTGGTAGCAAGTTCTCCAGCACCACAGGTGGAGCAATGGTGATGACGTGCCCGGGAAACTGACCGCTGCTGACTTCTGACTGACCAGCTTTCAGAGGACATTCATTAGAACTGGATGGAAATCTCAGTCGCTGGACTGATACACAGTATCTACAGCACATCAGTGATAACAGTCCAACAGAAATGCAAGCTGCAGTGTCAAGCTCAGCTTACACTCGGCTGACTATTCGACAGCAACAAACTGTTCAACCCTTCACGATCACAAGTTTCTGGTGGAGGCAAAACGTGCCTATACTGTTGCCATGTGAGCTGCTATAATGACATGCTAGTTTGCACTGCAACAACAACCCAATTATCAGCAGCAGTCCCATAAAACGTAACACATCTCTTGACCACTCTCGAGCACTACGGGCAACTTAGCTGCTCCACCAAGGACTGGAAGCAAAGACACAGTCACCTACAACACATCTGGATGCAAACAGTGCGGAGTGACCTCCGTCCACTCAGCGCTGGTCTGTCGAGTCAGCATATCATTGTGCTCAAAGCCATTCGTCATGTGGTTGTCAGTCATGGGAATGGTAACGTTGAAACATGCCCTCGATTGCGAGGATGATGCCGATATAAAATGCAATGAAGAACAGCTGGCTCTAATGACAATGACAATTTTACCTGTACGCATTGCTGGGACCACCCAGCATGTCACAACTGTAGTCGCAATTGTGTGGTTCCGATGACTTTGTAACTGTTTGCCACCGGACAGGCACTAAGCACCAGTGCAAGGCCCAGTTGCTTGGTCGTATGTGGATGTCCGAATTGATGAACGGCAATGGCATCGGCAGCTGTGCAGAACGAGGAATTGTCAATGTTGTTGCTTTCTCTACATAAAGCACATTAAAATCAATGCCAAGTATACCTATAATTACGTCAGAGCACTTCAAACAACTTATACCCGTTACTAAATATGTTTAAACATGAAAAACCCTTACCCTCGCAAATTTGGTGCCTATCCAGGATGACCACGTCATACTTTTGCCAGGATCTCTGGTGTCAAAAAATTTCCAATGCCAACCTCTGTACTGGGTAGTCAGACTAAAGATGGCTGCTACTGCAAAACCAGCATTTATTTTTCCAGGCACATAGCAGCACTGTGTTTAGGAGCGTAACATGCCGGCAACAACAGCAGTAGCACGTAATATACCCAAAACCTTTCACAGACAGAAATAGTCGTGAGCTCTCAAGACCACGAGCACAAAGCTAAAACATAATAATGCCACATTCCGAAACAGAGCAACAACAATTGTGATGCACATAGCTAACCAGCCAAGCTTGGGATCTGACTGATGAGTCGGACTTCAACTTCGTCTTCCAGCTGATTGCGCAACATCAATGCCGACCGAACCGTGATCACTTTCCGAGCACTGCCTTCAATGGTCACCTCAAATATGAGTCTGGCTGCTGGTACATCCAAAAACTGAAAATAAATCACCACATCACAAGCACATAATAGACAAATGGATGAAATGTTATCTAGCATAAAATCCACTTAAAATATGGTCTAGGTAAATACTGTAAATTCACATGTCTAGAATACTGCATAGCTTACAACTAAATGGTTGTAGAAACAACTGAGACCACCACAAAGGCTACACAACACTCGGCAGAAATCCTATAACAAAACATAACAAAGAAACGAGTGTTTTTGTGATACTAAGCAACAGCATGCAATACTAGCGACTGAGAATAAGTAAACATATACACAACTCGTACACACTTAAAACAATGCTTTCACTCACTGCAAGTGACATGTGATTCTGTTAAATAATTTCATTCATTTACATAAAGGACACAAGACAGGATAATTGTTCAGAACGTTAGTATCTCAGTGAGCATGTGCAGCAACAACCTATCCAACATGCATTGTGTCCACTAAGCCACAGACCAGGGCAGCGGCTGCTTGTGTGGCCATGGCAGTAGCCGCTGCATGGCATAATGTAAACATTGTGGTCACTCGTTGAAATATAAAATGAATCAATAACGAACAAACAAAACAAACACAACAAAACCATTTTCGAAGTGGTGTCAATGTCGGCCGATGCATGGCGAAAGTACACTCCAACTTTGTCGACAGACACTGGCTGCACTTGTTTCCAGCCGTCCACCTTCACAATCAGCTGGTGAACATTTGGCTCGTGAGTGTGCTGACACAAAATACATTGCAGTAACAGTGTCAGCAGCAATGCAAAGTCTGCGCTGAAAATTCTGCAAAATGGCATATCATTTATTGCCAGTAGTAAGAATGACCACTTCAGTGGTTTGCAGAGACAGTAAAAAGCAAAGAGAGGGAAAATGACATTAACATGGTTTGTGTGTAAATATCTGTAAATTTATAAAGTATGACACTAACATGTGCTGCGACGCAATATGCCTCAGAACTGTTAATTTCACAGAAACATATACAACAAGTTTAAATTCTGCACACAGATGAGCAATACACAACACAGAATCACCTTGTGCCTGATCTTGTCACGCTCAGCTAGCAGAAACGGCAATTCACGACCTGAATCAACAACTTTCCACTCGCCGTCGATTTTCCAAAATCCTTCCGAGTTGAAGTTTGATTGGTGTGTTCTACATAACACAAGATACAGTGCTACTTCAAAATAAGGATAATCAAATATACTAGTCAATGCAATGAAAACGGAGAAAAAACTCCCGAAAATTATTAAACAGAGTGATAAAAATGGTGACAATAATGCACTTTGACCTGCATCAAAAGTTCTAATAATAAGAAGGATAATAACACATATAAGGCACCATAACGTGAGTAGAGTCACCACTATGGCGCCTAACAACCTTCAATCACGCTTCAGCCAGGGATGTGGATGCAGATGTTTGTAAATGTATGAAAAAAGGAACATGTGGGTTTAAGGCAGCATGTAAATGTAGAGATTTTGTTCAGATTTTGTTCATATTAGGACGTATGAACCATATTTGCATCTGACACTGTCTCCACCAATTTATCTTGGCTCAGGACTGGCTCGAGATATGCTGACGTATATACTTACGGCTCAGTTTAAAATGTGTACAACAGCAGAAAAAAAACAGAACCATTAGAATTTAATATAAAAGCAGTATAATAAAAAAGTATGAAGTAACAAAAAGCAAAGTTATCATTTCAAACTCAAAAAAAATATTTAGAAAATAAATACAGTTTACAAAATACTGTAAAAATGTGAGAAAAACCTTGTCAGGGTTCGTTTCACTGTTGAAAACTGCAGTCGACAGCCAGTTTCGTTGCGCAGTGCAAATGGAATGAATGGCACTCGGCGTCTCGAGTTGTACAGCACAGAATGGTCTTTGCCAAACCTAGTGAAGACACACATGCATGTGTACGCTCGTTTTTCAGCCCAAAATCAGGTTCAGTTGGGTTGACCTGGTGCGGAAAATGATGCAGGAGAGATAATGGCAATAATGTCACACAGAGTAACCAATCAACAACCAACCACATTACTTCATAATAAACCACATAACTGAAATAGTCAATGAGTCTTTTCAAGTCTGTCGTTGTTATTTATTCATAACTGACTAAATCACTTCCAGAGTGCGTACACAAAAAGACGCATTAACAAAAGATTGTTACACGTGCCATTTTATTATTGCATTGCCACCCGAGCAGCAATTCATATGCAACCAGTGACAGTGATGAACATGACTGGCAAAAGCACTTGCAACATATATTTGGAATATTCACCATGTTATTGGTACCTTCACTGCCTTGATGCTTCAGGGAACATGTCAAGAGAAGAAAAATTTGGCTACAAAAATCCCCCAAGATTTCCATGTAAATATTTCACACCTGACAACATGTGGTGACCATCACAGAGAACTGCTCAGTTTTGAAACACAGCAATGCCTCACCGAAGAATTAGCCACACTTGAAGCTGACAAACTGTTGGAGAATAATGGCGATGAAATGTGCAACTAGTAACTATTAGGTATGAAGAAACTCACGTCGGCATCTTCTGATAGTCTTCAGACCACTTACGACTGGTCTGACTCCACTGCTCCAACAGACAACTGGTGATGTTGATATTCAGCACTGACTTACTGTCAATAGCTGCAATGTTTCAACACAAAAACAATAGCAGTGACAATGAAACTGTAAATGCAGTTCACCAGACCAAACAAACACTTGACATTTCTGAGGTTTCCAAATTCACAATAATCAGTATTGCTCAATGGATATCCTATTTCAGTTCATTCAGTTCAAATGGCATCTATCCAACAAACTACTTCATCCACGCAAACAGAACATCAAATATTAGCTTTATAAATCCCAAATGCTATTCACTAACAGCAAAATTGGTCTAATTGCCTAGAACAATTCTAGCTTCAAAAAATACCTTACATATTTCAAGCACATGTGAAATGTTCATATAAGAGCCATAATATATCGCATAAAATTACGAGTGCAACAGCTACAAAATAAAATGAAAATCCTTACCTTCAACTTCAACGGACAGCTTGTTTCCGCATTCCTGCACACCACTATTCCAGCGCACTTTGCACCTGGAAATCACAGCAAAAACACGACAACCTTTTGATATCAACTCTCGTGATAAAACTCGTGAAACGTGGCGATACAACTGTAATTTGAATAATGGTACGAGAGAACAGAACTTTGAAAACACTGACCCCCATTTCTCAATGGCAGGCTCCCAGCCAGACAATGCACGGTTGTAGTAGTCACCAATCAGCCGGAAGAATGAGCAGCCCTGACTATGTGGGTAGAACCGGTGAAAGATGTAGATGTCAGCAAAGACTAGTTCAGCCAAAGGAACATCAGCATCCTGGCAGTCATCGATCAGACAAACTGACACACTGCCATCCTTCACCTAACACACATATCGAACAATCTGCATCTACACTGCTTATTATATAGAAATACTGTTATTATATTGTCTCTCTGGACTGTGAAGACTGCTAAAAAATTTCATCATCTAAGCACCGAATGATATACAATTACATACATTGTTTCAGAAACATGTGCAAAGCTTTGAGTTGCAGCAACTAATTTTAATGACTATTGCATCTCTGTGTTAATGCCTTCTGCTCTCCCATTAAATGTATAGGAATAATGGTAAGGGCTAGAGAACGACTGATGTGGCATTTGAAGGCGAAAGTGGATGTACCGATGTTTTAGGGCAAAATTACCGAATGCCGATGTTATTAAATCCCCCACCCACACGTCGCCCTGGACTGATGGAGATACAGCTGCTGCAGTGTATGTCTGTCCTGTTGTGGTGGTGTCACTACTTATCAATCATCACGGTCTGCATGTGGCGTGCGGGCGGCTGTGCATGGCACTGTGTATCAGACTGGCCGACTGATGGAGTGCTGGGGCATGTCCAAGGGTGTGGGCAGATGAGGGAGAGGGGGAAAGAGAGGCAGCAGGGTAACTAATTGAGCGCCGATGTCAATGACTATTAGCTGTACCTGGGCTGGGCAAAGTGCAGATCAGATGACACTAGATATAATAGAGAGCGTCTGCATGAGTGTTGTTTACCACAGTGTATGATCCTGGGTATCACGTTACTGATATGGATGGCCGCGGCGTGTGGGGGTGGCAGAGACCGCAGTTGTCGCTTGTCCGTTACCGCTGTGGCATGTAGTCTGTTTCAGGCTTTGTTTGATCTTTGTGCCGCAGCTCTGTCCTGCTTTGATGTCCGCATTGGCACACTCATGAAGTGAATTTACAACTGTAAAGGAAATGGGGCAAGGGTTGGACAACAGCTGACAATGTGTTGTAGTTATGACTTATGATAGAAAGACTGATGTCGCCTGTTGACTGACAGCTAGGTAAACGCTCTTATTCGCCCGGGGCGCCCAGCAGCAGTATTACTGGCGTATACGGAGCATACGATGATTGGCTGTGGGCGCATATAGCGTCGGTATATAATGTGGAGTTGTGCATGTTGCCTTGTCTCGTCTTGGTCTTGTCTCATCTGTTGTCTTGTGTCTTGTCTCGTCT
>Ga0056115_1001393_pt1 | contig 11464 bp, 8 predicted proteins | sample WorMetOlspDAHAB1_FD_77007 | JGI IMG/M metagenome (GOLD analysis project Ga0056115, IMG submission 77007) | Marine gutless worms symbiont microbial communities from Max Planck institute for Marine Microbiology, Germany - Olavius sp. DAHAB.1 ... | reverse complement strand
CCTATAGAAGTGTGTACAGCTGCGGTTTAAAGCAGCTGCTGCTTGCTTGCCTTTAGTTTCAGTCTGAATTTTATGGTTGATCGCGATCCCGTTTTAGTGTTCTTTATTATTATCATATTTATTAAGATTAATTAGTTAATCAACCATAACGTATTCAACACCGTGATCTCAAATTCGTGGATTGGACTCATGTACGCCGAACGTACCTCAGCGGCAACAAAGAAGAGCATGACTTGAAAGTCGCTGTATCCTTGCGTGTATTTTTTGACGGACGACGAAATTGCCACCAGCGAACAGTTGGTGATGACCGCTACCACTCCGAGCACTTCAAACGCCACCTGAAACGACGCCCAAACACTGCGCTTTGCACGAACGCCGTTTACGACAGGCGGAACTTGGGACGGAGTTATCTTTTGTGGGAACTTGGCACTTCTGTGACTCACAGAATCGATCAGTCGCTTTACTGACAAACCAGCTTGCGGCCAGAGGAGATATAGAAAGTGATAGGGCAGCGTTTGCTACCTTATCAGCTCTCTCGTTTCCAGCGTCACTGCCCTTCCATTAGTCACAGACTGGTCAACTCATGGACTGGATGATTTGTGGACTGGGCAACTTGCGGGCTAGGCAACTCACCGACAGTTTTAAAATCACCTTTAGAGCGACTGTTTGTCAGAGTGACCACTCTCCAGACACTGCAAAATTCCCTGACAGTTCCCTGATAATAGGTTTCAAATTCCCTGCCATTTCCAGGTTTTCCAGACAAGTTGTCACTCTGTTTGGTAACACCCACTGTGGGATTAATAGCATGAAGCTTGTTACCATCACAGCAATTCCATATTTCTTGCCATTCTATACACAGAAATGGTTTGGCGCGTGGGAGGAAGTCTGTGACAGATATCTTAAGAGAAGATACACGAAGTGACAGGGCAGCTTTTGCTACCCTATCAGCTCTCTCGTTTCCAGCGTCACTGCCCTTCCACTAGAACCAAATTATCTTGCTCGATGACAGAACCATGTGGGTGACTGGCTTGCAGGGCAGTACTTGGCAGTGCAGTGGATGAGACTCGAACCAGCGACCTCTCTATCACCAGTCCGACGCTCCGCCACGAGGCGACCAAGCTCCAAGTTGGAGGGACGAAAGAAGAAGGGAAAAGGTTACCTCCCAGATTCCGATGCTGGCTGCCGGCCGCGCAAACGGCCGCCGAAAAGTCCTACACAGTTTGAACGCGTCCGTGCGGATCTCGATGAGGTTGTTCGCGAGCGCCCAGAAGGCAGCCATCGGAAAAACCGCCGAGAAGAAGAAGACGTAACCGAACTGGAGAAACAGCTCCAGGTAGTCATCCAGCGTGCCCTACCAATACACAAATGAATAATCTTCGATTATGAAGATGAAACTGGTGTTTCTGGGAAGGGGACAATTACAACGGAAAGCAGTGAAAACAGTGCAATCACACTGCGTCGTGTGAATGTCTCTGTTACGTGAGACATGTGAATATATTTACTTTGCTGGATGCTAACCAATGAGTGCTGTTTATTATTAGGATTTGGGTTCAATCAATCAATCAATCAATCATGAATTTTTAGAGTGGCCCGAGTATTTGAACCACCGCTAGGTCCACTATAAGCAGTGTGTATAAACAAAATGTCAGATGAGCCGAATGTCAGGATATGATTCAGTAAACAGAAACGTCTGGAGTCGAGTGCGGAAAGTCGCCAGAGACGGTGCCGACATAACATCTGGTGGCAGGAAGTTCCACACCCGAGGCCTGAGGGCCAGAAACCGAAAATGCTCGGCTGCCAACAGTGGAGCGGTGAACTGGAGGCTGAACGAGGCAGTCGCTGAAGGAAGAGCGAAGCCCTCGGAGACTTGGAAGGTCGGCAACGTACGTATAAATTATTGAACAGCTCTAACCTTGCACTCATCCTTGGTTTTCTGCTTAGCTACATCACGTGTGGCACATACATTTTCTTAAATTTAATTTAATTTTAAATTTTTATTTATTTATTATCACATCATACACAGAGTACATGACACATTACACCAATACACAGTTAGACACATAACACAAACACAGAATAATAGAATAAAAGCAGAATTTACCAGTTGCTAAACAGTTTATAATGCACGAAATTTCGCCACTTGTCAAAAAAACATGGAGATCGATGAGCAGCATCCCTCAAAGATAGAGTCATGCAACTCTATCAAATAAGTAATGCTGTCTAATGGTGTTACTAACATTCATACAACCGTTAAAAAACAATGAACTACAAAAATTAAAATGGGATACACAAAAATGAAAGTTACTACCAATCAGTGACTTATGCTGTGCGTGGAAGATGCCACAATTAGTAACAAACTGCACAAGACTAGAGTATGAATACCGTAAAATCTCGACGATAAGCCGCACTCGTAGATAAGCCACAGGCCAAAATTATGTGTCAAAAACCCGGTAAAACGTTAATTCCTATAGATAAGCCGCAGGTGTACTTCGTGGATGTTGTCAAGTGCGTCAACGAGGTATGCTCACAGACGCATTTAGCGCTGCCCACTGCTTGGAATGCGCGTCGCCCAAGTGAATGAATCTGCGCACCTGAATAGTGTGGGAAATTTGATACCACCGACCGACCGACCTACCCACCGCCCGCGTACCCTGGGCCGACCATCGCGTGCGGGCGTCGATGGTCGGCCCAGGGTACGCGGGTGTTGGATCGAGAAGCGGACTGAAGTACAGCGCCGGTGAAGAGCCATTTTGACGAATTTCATAATCAGTGGTTAACGCATTGCCACAGCTACCAAATAGCTGATTTATTTAACCGTCGAAACATCACTGGCCTAAACCACTAACTGCCCGTAATTGCATTTTGCTAGTTCAGTGTTGAGGTTTTACGGAGTGGAAATAATTGTAGTTCAGTTTGTCTTATAGATAAGCCGCATCCCAACTTCAGGTCACCAAATTCAGGTTAAAATCGTGCGGCTTATCGTCGAGATTTTACGGAAAGCATTTGCGAATGAACAGAAGAGAACGACGCCAGAACTTGTCATAAATTGGTAACTAAAACATCAAGCACTTTTTATTCATCGTTGGCCTTCTGCTTAGCTACTCACGTGTGGTACATATATTTGCATAAATTATAGACCATGGAGCACCTTGTACTCATCCTTGGTCTTTTCCACCTCGCCGCGCAGTAGCATCTGCTCGGTGACGCACGACTGGTCGGTTCCAGTGTTGATTGCAAAGTAGTGAGTTCGTACGCTGATGCGGCGCAGCTTGTAGGCGAGGTACGGAACCAGCGATTCCTGGACCTGCTGTACCAGCTGCATCGTGATGAGCAACGTCGCCAAGAACTGTGCATATACATACATACGGTTGGTGGCGTGGGTCGTGGTTAAAACGTCAGTCTTTCGCAGACGGACTTTGTGGGTAAAGTGTCTGCTATGGATCAACCAACCACACCAACTCAGCCTTCCTTCCTTTTTGGATCGACAAATGAGTAGTATTCCACTTAATTACACGGATTACGAGTGGGGGTGGAGATCATCAAATCATACAGACATCATAGGTTTGCCCTCTCTTACAAACAAAGCCGTTGATCAGTGGCGTACCCGGCTGCATACACGTGTTAAGGCTAAAGGAAATCATCTAGAACATTTGCTACAGACCTCCGCTGATTTCCGTCATGATCCAACTAACCGGCTTTTTCATAGCCACTCACAAAAATCATTAGAAAACAGCAAACAGTATCATTAACTTTTTGTGATTAATGGTTTCTCCGGCAGTGTAGCAAGCGAGGATGAAAGTTTTACATGCGTTTAGAAGCCAGTAGATTCAGCATATAATGCACCAAAAATTATTAAAATCGGTTCAAGTTTGTAAGTCATTCACGATTAAAGTAGTGACATTTTCGAGACACATGCAAATACCAGTGAACAATGCTGACACGACAGATTCCTGACCACAAAATAATAAGTAATGTGAGAATCGTGCATACGTCGTGAAGAAGCTCCATGTCTTTCAGATAGAACGCGGTATAGAACAACGACATAAAGCAGTTGGCAAAGTTAAACTGAAATTTCAAACACAACCGCAATAAACTTCAACCAAACAAAATCTTGGGACCAGTTGTCATGAGGTACAGTGATGTCGACAAAATGGAAAAAAATAAACTCTGCAAGTGTCACCCACTCGGTAGCCAACGTATACTGGCAGGAAAGACTGCACCACCAAACTGCACTGGCCACAAAATTATGAAAGCTAAATTATACTTCCACATAAAACTGCTTGTCAGCGTGGCTCAGTGGTTAGGACGTCGGTCTTCGACTGGCGGACTTTCCCTGATCTACACCTGATCTATGCTTGACATGTGACCACTATGGGTCAGACCAGGCCAACTCAACCTTCCATCCCTCGGCGTCGGTAAATGAGTAGTAATCCACGTAATTGCACGGGTTAAAGTGGTGGAGACCAAAAAACGGCAGACCAGGGCTGCGTATGGCTATGGTTGTTTGGCTGCAAGGTCCAAAGTCCCGTATGCGCAGGGCTCAGCCACGGCCTATAGGATGTATGCCCATTCTGTCTGTGACGCAGAGCGCTTGTGGCGCTATATACACGACAATGTGTGTGTACAGGTGCAAAGCTCCACTGGTGTCTGTGTGCAGTGAGCAGTCTTTGACCAGTTTATTTTAGCCTGCCAGCCACTGGCGCTTGTAATGATGCTACTGGAGAGTGGAGATGGCTGAACCAGTGGCGCAGCAGGACCTCTGGCCACCCGGGGCGGTGGTCAAATTTGCCGCCCTTTCGTCTTAGGTTATGGAAACTGGGGAGCTGTTTAAAGCATTAGTCTCAATAAGACCCAATGTTATAGCCGACCGTGCTGACGATAGGTGAGCCAGTAGAGTTTAACGCCCCACCCGACACAATACAGGTCATTTCGGAGGCGCAGAGGCTGACGATGGGTAGGCCTACGCTCTGGCTGTAATGCTGTTTTTATTGCACGCACACACACACGAAACTTACAACGTGAATTTTCAAGTGAAATTTTCAATAGAATTTTTGTCCGTTTGCCGCCCATAGCAAGTGTGGCCCGGGTGAAGGGGTGGAGACCATTAAATGGCGGACCTGGCAACATGAAACCACACTAAACATTAAATGGCACCCCCACGCTACGCCACTGGGCTCAACTAATTGGAATACTATGATGATGCTACAAAGCATTAGACACATTCTCACTACGTGTTCAGTGAGGTGAGCAATTGCATTAAAACAAAACAGTTGGTGTTCAAAGATACAATAATGATCAGATAGAATTTTGAAAACCAACAAAAACAAAAAATAGTCCTCCAACAGACAATTGAAGCATTGTTCTGGCGTATACCAAATTGCTGTCACTGCACTCACTATTTTCGTTCCGTGATCTTAAAGTCTTTGGATTTACGTCACGTTAATCACTATTCTAATACTAACTAACTAACCAAGAGCAGACAGGTATCAGAAATTTTACTTACAACAACAAGCTTTGTAATGAGATAGTTGTCATAAGCCGACTGCAAGCGGTGGTTTTCTGCAAAAAAAAAACATTCCCGCAGATAAATACCGCATCAATAAAACCGTAAATTTTTCGGAACATTTGAATTCAATACGTTTTATATACAACATGTAACAATGCACATTATCTGTCATCTGTACTGATCATTGGCCTTGTCGATCACGCTCTGTGGAACAGATAACGTAATGGCGACATGTCATTTATGCCACTGTGAGATATTGCAAGGTAAAGTAAGTTCACAGGAGGTTCAGTAAGAAAATACGATTGTGTTTTGCAGCAAAAATCCTACTAATGCTCTAATGTGCGAAAACTTACGCAAATCGGTTCAAGTCTGTTAAAGCTATTCCAGATTAAATTGGTGACATTTTTTCCGGGAGACGATGCAGAAACAAAACTGCAATTACCCCACTCATTGAGGGCAACAGCAAGCGGCTGGTAAACAGCATTGAGTATCAGAACGATGACGGCGTAGATGACGGTCGGCAGGAGGCTGACGCATTTGCCGTAGAAGCTCGCGTCTCCCTTGTGCAGCGGCTTCAGGTACTCCTCGAGGTAGAAGTACAGCAGCATGACGAACCAGGCGACCACCAGCGCCACCAGCATCACCGGGACGGACACACCGTAGAACTTCAGCAGCCGGCGGTAGCTCGAGTACTGCGGCTGGAGCCGGCCGGTCACCGGGTCTTCGGCGAGCTCGCCGTAGAACGCCGCCCGTGGCTCCTCGAACTGCTCCGTGTTGATCGTACCCCACCGGTATGCGAGCTCCGCTGTCTTCCGCTTCCAGAACTCGAGGAAAATCGTCGCCCAGACCAGGTTGAACGCACAGAAGACCACCACCGAGAACTCGCGGTCCGCATCCGCGACGTAGAAGTTTATGAGGACGCCGAGCAGCGCCGGAACGGCCAGAAAGTACGTGTAGTAGCCGAGAAACGCAAAGTACATGGCGATCGTTTCGCCGTAGTATTCGCGTATTTCATCTGCACACGGGCATGCACACACTTGTCAGCGGCGTTCCCACATTTTGTGCAGTTTACAGCTGGTTTGGTTGGAGGCTTCGCTCTGCGGTTAGGACGTCAGCTTCGCCACCACTGCCACCTACTGAATCATGATTCAGCTCGTTAAAAAGCGTCAACGAAACTAGATTTTTCATCATTTCATCAAATTTCATTGAAAAAGAAGCACTAGTAATTTGGTATTAAATATTCTAATATTTAATAATATTTAATATACCTAGCTTTTTGACGTTATCAATTATTACCATTGGACGGGGTACGGGGTACGATTTGAAAGTACGATACAAGTACTATAAGTGTATGATATAATCGTAATTTAAAAACTTGAAAAGAAAGAAATATTACTATAAATATATATTTCATAAATTTCCATCCAAAACAAAGTGGAATTTACAGATTACAAAGGCAAAATTATAACAGCACTGATATCATTGACGTAATTATTATCATCAGTTATTTATACCCACCCTACTACGAGTTGGAATGGCCAGGCATCACAGGGTCAATTAAAAAATTGAAATAAAAATAAACCTAAGGGTTGATTGATTGTGGTTTAACGGCACTTTCAGCACAAATAGGCTATATCGTGCCTTTGATAAGTATGTTGCAGTTAAAAACGTAAAATTACTGAGAAAGCTGATGATGTTACGTGTTGGAAATATCTAAAAGAAACATTACAATAAATAACTCTTTAATCTGGTCTTTGTAGAGAAACCCTTCAACAAGAAAGATATGAAAGTAAGTCTTCCCAGCCAATCACTTGGCCAACATACTAACAAACAAAAACAAATGACAGAAAAGTACACAACTCGATACAACTCAAATAAACCTAAACAACTAAGCATAATAAACATAAGCTAACCCTAATTTGGTCATACTCATACCCCCCTCACCTCCATTAGACAACATCTAAAGTTATGGTGATTGTCTGAAGGTTAAGAGGGAATATTATCAGAACTGTTTTATATATTGCCAACGTGCTACCTCTTCAATGGGCACAGTTAACAAAAACAGTTCATACAGCCCAGTTGGGCCTTGAGTTTGTCTTTATGTGTTTTTTAGGTGGCATGATTTGTCTTTATGTTGGTGTATGTTTTGTTTTACCTTGGACAGTTTAGTCATTTCCCTTCATGTTGTGGTGCTGGCGTAACAAACTTCAATGCGCCCCCTTCGAGCTTTTTGCTCCCTCCTTGTCGCTGCGGGTTAGGAGCTGGCTCCATCCCTTTAAAGGCCACTGTGAACAAAAAGCAATGCGAGACGAGGGGGTTGTTTATGTCGCTGGTCATCCACTACTGAAGAGGAGATGTACAAGACTCCCAGGGTGTTTCTATTCCTGTAAACGCAAACTATAACTTCTAAAGGCACGATATAGCCTTACTGTGCTGAAAGTGCCGTTAAACTTCAATCAATCAATCAGTCATACTCATACCGTTATGCGACCCGCCTCCAAAATGACCTATATTGTGTGAGGTGGGGTGTTAAACTCTACTCACTCACTCACCCTCGGTCAGGAAACAAGGCGGCCCTTTTCAGGGAGCTATGGGGTATTACAATGAAAGATTAAAATACCGAGTCAACAAACAGACATACCGAGAGGCTGAGCCGCAAAGAACGACCGGTACCAGAGAGCACTGAGGATCGACAGTTCTCGTTTCGTGTGCACTGCAATGCAGTCGACAATGATGCCTTCTCGTATGCAGCGCGGTACTACAACACAGCGAACTAACGATGTAGAGAAAGTTGCACGGGGACAACAATTTGTTGCAATCCACACCCCACCGTACAGACAATGGCTGCATCTCCACCCCGAACCCATACTCAGCTTTGCACCAGTACACACACATTGTCGTGTAATAAAGGTAAAAAGTTAAAGGTATAACACTTATATTGCTCCAAAAGCGGCAACTGTAGCTGCAGCGGTGCTCTACGTCACAGACAGAATGGGCATACAGCCTATAGCCTGCGGCTAAGCCCTGTGCACACGGGACTTGGGACCTTGCAGCCAAACAGCCATACGCAGCCCAGGTCTGCTGTAGAATGGTTTTAATGTGTGCACTTGAGACTGATGTGCATAGACTTCAAAATCACATAACGAAACTCGGCTATTTCTGGTCAACAGAATATAATCAATATAATCAAGAAAACTTATATTATGTGAAAGAAATGCATTGCAAATTAAACATATTGCCCGCCGGCAGCCGCATGCCGGTAGTGAGCGATGACTGGCTGGCACGTGGCACGTGACTTGAGGAATGAACACACCGTTATTATGTCAGTTAATTACGATTGGCGATCGGTTTTCCTCTTTTTTTCGGAACTGGAAGCTTAGTTAAGGGTTAGGGTTCGGGTTACGGTAGGGTCAGGGTTAGGGTTCAGTTTAGGTGCCAGCGAATCGTTTATAGCTCATTGCCGGCATGCGATCCCTGTAAACAAGGCTGCCAGAAGGAGATACAGGACCATAAAACATTTACAACTATAATGGCAAGTGTGGAACTGATGTACGCGGTAACTGGAATACGTTTACTTACTGATGGCCTCCCCGGAGTAAAGACGGACTTTTGGCATAGACGGAACACGGAAATCGTTGGGAAGAGCTCGTATGGATTCCAGCTCGTGTTGTATGATTTTCTGCTTTTCCGACACCGTGAGAAAAGTCGAAAGATCACCTACCACGACAAGACACACACGTCAGTGTAAACGCAAACACTACAGTGGCATATTTAAGGGTGGAGGTTGGGGGCACTGGATGATGCCCTTCCCACCCTTCTTCGGTGTAACGTGAAAATTTTTCGCCTGTACAAATTCACTTACTTACTCACTGATACACGGAACCCACCATTGCTTCCACCACATTGGCTGAAACCAACACCAGTACTCACTTCACTGAGGGGCAGCCAAGCTGTGTAGGACTGGACACAATACATACCAGAATGGTATACATGGTCAGTGGTCAGCAATCCCAGTACAAACAAGGCTCGACACAGCTTAATTTTACTGCTGTGACCAACCCAATTACTACTGTGCCAAACCAGCCACCCAGTTAACAGAACACCATAGTAGTCTGGTCCTGGAATGCATCGTACCAGAATCTTTGTAGTTTGTGATGTCTTCCACGCATAACTCTCGCAGTGTTCCGTCTTGATAAACTTTCTTAAGTTCCATTTGTTCGGCGGACTCCAACAGACGTCCGATTGAGGCACCAATATGAACTTTGACTATCTGGTCACACACATTCACTCACATGAGCGCACTTGAGGTGTCACCATTTCACGGAATCACGCTACACAAATCGAAATTACTTACTTACTTACATTCAGAAAGCCATAACAGTTAAAACAGTTATCAAAAAATCATAGGTAACAGTCTGTATAAGATCTGCCACACCAGACCTGTTGTTTATTCAGTAGAACTTGTTATGCTAAATAAGCATCAGATCTCGAGTGGCGGAGCTTATCTGGACTGTTACCAAATCATATAATTATTGATTAACAAATAGTGCTGTGATCTCGGGTGGCGGAGCTTATCTGGACTGTTACCAAATCATATAGTTATTGATTAACAAATAGTGCTGTGACAGTTTCCATTTTTGGATTTGCGGTTGGTTTCGGTTGGTTTTTTTATAAGTACCACGGTTCACGGTTCGGTTTCGGTTTTTATAGTTCCAGATTTTAATCATGTGCAGAGCAAACACTAACGATACTGGCGAAAACACCTGCACAGCAGCGGTGCAAAACAGCGACCTCCGACACAGCCGACGCAGTCGATGCAACAGAAAGCTGATATAATAAGCATTCTGCAAGTTACAACTTGAAGCACATTTGTTGACATCAAAGGGCGTTCGCACCCCGACACCCGCACGCACAACACCTCCACATCTTCTGCCGACCGTCAAACCCCCTCCCATATCGTGGACGATCAAACATTTGATCGTGCACGATACGGGAGCGGGTTGGAGGGGCAGGAGAAGTAATGAGACTGTAACCTTACACTGGTCTCCCGTGACACCAAGACGCTCGGTACTGGGTCATGGCCATGCGACAGATGACGCCGCACTGCCTCTACCAGCAGGAAGTGATAACAACAGTCTTAACTGTCAATCACTCTAACGTTTCTGCGAATTAACCAGTCTTAAAACTGACTGAGCATGCAAGTTGGTTTGTCGCTAATGATCTGCATTATTTAGCCTTGGATGGAGTGTGCCACCCATTGCGTATAAGCTGCATTCTCTAAGCGACCTGCCTGGTCCAATGATATAAGTGGCTGGGACACCGCAATGTAAGGAGTACTCATATCAGCCATTGCGTATACTCGAATACTCGTATTGGATCGTATCGGTGTGTGCTTGTATCGTCCGTTCTCTAGTTTTTGCTATTTTTTGCTCTTTTTTTGCTGATTCTCGGTCTTTTTTGGCCTTTTCTCACTATTTTTCACTGTTTCTCGCTCTTTCTCGCCTGAAGTCGCTGTTTTCTGCCAAAAGTCGCCGCATTTTGCCAGAAGTCGCCGAAAGTGCCCGCTTTTCATTGGAAGTCACTCTTTTTCGCTGGACACCCAATGCGTATATTAGCTGCGTTCTCTAAGCGACCTGCCTGGTATAATGATATTAACTGGCTGGGACACCATGATGCAAGGAGTACTCGTATCGGTATCGGCCGTAATGTATACTCGAATAATTGTATCGAATCGTGCTCTTATCGTCCATTCTCTAATCTGTATATGTAAAAACGTCAGCGAAATACCTCCGTGTGTGCTTCAACAAACACTTCTTACAAACAACAGACCACACGCGGCAGGGTTGCCAGATGCGGACAAAAAACAATGTACATAGTAATTTAATAATTAGTAATATTTATATTATCGATAAAATTTTGCTATTCGATTTTCAAATTGCCCATCTCGCTCACTCACTG
>Ga0056115_1001392_pt1 | contig 11467 bp, 7 predicted proteins | sample WorMetOlspDAHAB1_FD_77007 | JGI IMG/M metagenome (GOLD analysis project Ga0056115, IMG submission 77007) | Marine gutless worms symbiont microbial communities from Max Planck institute for Marine Microbiology, Germany - Olavius sp. DAHAB.1 ... | reverse complement strand
ATCACACGTTTTCCAAATCAAATCATTATTCTTCAAATCAAATCATTATGTGTGATTCAATCATGATTTAAATCAAATCATGATTTGGATTTGCCCATCACTGGTTCCAATACTATTGTATTTTGCTACCTTATTGTGAATAAAGCGTAAACTTGTCAGACTTCGGTTCAGAATCCAAAATGCTCCAAAAGAAGGCTGGCTTGTTGACGGGAGTACAGACAGCGCTTCCATTCACATGAACATAAGTGGAAGGGTCCTAAAGATGAAAAAGCAGAACGCTATAGCGTATGCAGTGGACGATTTTTCCTATTACCCTTTTAGTCTTTCCAGTTACTATCCAATCTCGTTCTCCTTTTTCATGATAAAACACCATCAAAATAATGAATTATAATAGCAGGCGTAACAAAATGCACATCAGCAAATGTGAGTTACTTGTATCTTTTAGTAAGATAATATACGATACACGTATATACGAATAACGAGACAGGTCCACGAACGGTCAACTATAACTAATTCTATATACACGGCTATACTGTAACAACACATAAGCTATAGGAAAGAATACGCGAAAATATGTACAATGACAACATTGAGCAGAAAACACGATTATGGTGACTAGGCAAAAAACGATGCGCAGTAACAACAGATTTTACCAGATTCGTTGCTCCAACAATTACGAAATTTCTCACAAGATTCATTCGCTTATAAACATAAGTTGATCGAAAATGAACATAATTATTCGGTTTAAGTAATCAGATGTAATGTGCTTTAAGCAGTGGAGTGCTAACCAACAACCGCATCAGAAATATTTATAATCGAGAACAAATTTTACTGGCCTACTTATACTAATTAATTTTAAGTTTCTATAAGTTTGTACCGACTTTTAATGGTTATTCCGCATGAATTATGTTATAGTAATGAAGTATTAATAATAATAAGATTATTATTTCATTAAAACCAGGGAAATCCATAGAGGTTCAAAACTACTCGCGCTGGTCGTCATAAACATAATTATTATTGTTGTTCTTTTAAGCGATTATGCTAGAGTTTCTCAACAGTGGCGAGACGCATATCTAGTAGCTAACGCGACACGTCGTGTTCGAGATTCGACGCATTTGCACGTTTGTGTCTTTATCACCGACAGCATCGAGTTTCAGTCGCCATGACGACGTCGAGCGACTTCAGCAATCGGAGAGATGCTCCAGCCAGTTGGACGATTTGAAGTATTCGGGTACGACCTCATCGAGGCGGGCAATCACCTTGTAGATGGCCTTCTTCCACGACTGCTCTTGGTCTTTCTCGGTGGCAATCGACAGGAAGAACGCCCTCAGAGCGGCCTGCACGACGAACCGAAAACCTTCGGGAACCTGTTGTCGCAAACAAACCAAGGAATATAAGTAAGCGTTTCTTGCGAAGCCTCGTCCAATAATTTTACAGTTTGACTAGTCTAAAAATAAATTTGCATGTATACATACAGTAGTTAAAACCTAGGAAACCAGTAAATACACTACATACACGACTAAAGCATACTTATGTTTGGGCGGTAATGGGCCCTACCAGTAATTTAAATTCGAGTCTTCAAACAAACTCTGAAGAAGTTTAAAAATTTGACGTTTTCTCTGGCCATATGTATGGACAGCAACACGGTTGAACTCTGGTATATCTTGTTGTATACATTAAATGTTTTATGGCAAACTTCAGTGTTTTTCTTTTAGCGATGGTCATCAATCACAACAATGCTTAAAATCAACCGAAACAGGCCTATTAAAGTGTTCTCCCATTTCGCCGCTGCTGTGTTCTCTACTTGCTGAATGTCGTGCGTTGACGTTTCAAACAGAATGGACTATAGTTGGCTGCAGACGGAGACAAAGCAGTCCTGAGACAGGAGGCGGGCGGGGCTGCCGTGCATGCGTTCAGTCATCGGGTAGCTCAACAGGTAGATGAACAAGTCACGTGCCTCGCGGCGCCGCTTCACAATAGTTCATTAGAAATGCATTTAAAACGGGGTGAGCGGGAGTCCCGTTAATAGCGCCAGAGGCGATGACTGTCATCCGACGCTCCGACGCCAATTAAACTCTCGCGCGGCTGAACGTAACTGATCCCGTGTCGACGGCGACCGCTAACCGGTCCCTCAAGGCAGCGAACGGCAGTTGCGGCTGATGCCAACACGCGTAACGGACTCGCCGAAGACAGGAGGACAAAGCAAGCGAAAGGGTGCACGTGGGGCACTGTCGTTGAAACGGGCAACAGGCGCATTAGCGAGCAAAACAACGGTAACGAACATCTGCGCCAACTCACTGATGTCGTCCGACTCCGTCTCCGGTGCACCTGCAAAGCTCCCCGTTTTGGCGGACGCAAAAGCACAGGTCTATGTGTCAAACGTTACGACGAATGTGAACGACTATTGTTATTTTTCTATCATGTCTAGCAATGATATATTGTGCAGTTCCAAAAATTCCTTTACAATGCATGGCGACTTGGGCTGCATAGTTGTTTTGTTTAGTAACATCACGTACGTTCGTGTATTTTTTTTATTTTGTAGCTTTTTATGTTAGTCTAGGTTTTCACTTTTTATTGTGTGTATGTTATGTGAATCCAGCCTATGGCTGCCAAATTGAAATAAACTGTATGTATGTCTATCTCAAATTGCCTCATCCGACGTTTTAACAGAATGGACATATATATAGTTGGCTGCAGAGGAAGACAAATCAGTTGTGAGACAGAAGGCGTCTATACGATGCTTCGTTGCTGAACTTCTAAAGCGCCCAGCGTTGCACTCGAGAGGCGTCGCTCGAAGTTCTTGTGTAAATTTTCATGTGTATATTTTGTGCGGTTATATAGTTCACAGTAAGATTGCTTATCGTTGCTGATCTGCTGACTGACGGTATTAAAAAAGTTTACGGCTAATAGCGACTTTCAAAGGTTTCATATGATACACAGAAGTCGATCGTGTATATGTGTGCCGCTTCGGTGAAAAAAATAATATAAATAAAATATTGGATGCTGCAAATACACGACGATGCTTCCACACAACGAGTCACAGTGCTGACGTAAGTTTCTGGAAGAGACTTGGGTTCTATACGTACGCACCGTTTTGTTCAGTTACATCATATCTAGCGAAGCACAGTGCGGCGTTAAGTGCCACACCGACACTAGGCCTACCCACGCTTAACTTGCGCCTTCAGTGTCTGTTTAATCGGTCATAATGATAGCTGCATTGTGTCGTGATGGGTCATTGTTTGCAAATGTGGCAACAATATAGTTGATCGTGCTCGGGACGCGGCTAGTGCTTCTGCTGCTGACGTAGCTTTCGTGAATATCTTGTGTGGTCGACGTGAGCTGAAAATCGGTCGCCGCGTGACGTGACTTCCCGGCCCAAGTAGCGGCAGGTGCGTCGTAGCCGAAACAGAACGCACTGCGCAAGCGTCACGATGCTATTTCCGGCACACGTGTTTGCGTCGATGAGGCCCGCTTTGTTTTTTTGTGCGGTCGGCAAATGATGCGCTCTGCACGGGGAAAGCTTGAGACCGGAGTGCACGGCGCTGAGACTACGTGTCAGTGCGGCACTTTGCGCCAGACAGAATGCGGTTTGCGCGTTCCACGAACGTACGTGATGTTACTAAACAAAACAACTATGCAGCCCAAGTCGCCATGCATTGTAAAGGAATTTTTGGAACTGCACAACCTTCTTCTATTTCCCTTCCGCCGTACACTTAGTGCTAAATTTGGAGCTGCTACTGTTGACTCAAGATCAGCGTTGTAACCACACACAAATTTGATTTTATGCAAGCGCGGAAATCCGCCCAGAGCTGCACATTCGGTGCTCAACTGCGCACCGCAAAAATCCTCCCATGCACGTGGACTCGGCAAAGTGGCGGACATTTGCCATCAGTTTCTGCGTGCACTGTCATAGCCTCACCTTAAGTTTGCGTAGAGCTTACAATTCCAAGACCAGTTGATCTTTCAGACTTATACTTTGTTGTTGGAAAAAATTTACGTAATTTTTGTAAAAAGTGAACATACCTTCAGCCTGAGAAATAAGCCCTAGGTTTGTAAAGACCAAGAATGTGGTTTGAAGTCAAAGTTAAATACGAAATATTCCGTCTAAAGTAACCAAACAGCGTAACGTAAAAAGCATACTTTTCTTCCAAGACTTCCTTTTCTTACAAGTAGGCCCAGAACCACTCTTCAATTATTTTGTTACTATATCGACAGAGAAACATCAAAATGGCCGACGACGCGATGAAACGCCACAGACTTGGAACTTGACTTAATTAATTAATTAATGTTTTGGCGACAACAACGAGTTTCCACGCGTCAACAGCTCCAACTCTGCGAATCTTGATCGGATCAATGTTCTCCAGTCATGCCTGTCTCTAGCGAGTTTGTCTTCCTCAAGTAGTGATAGACCCAGGTTAACACAGTCATCCCTGACCGTCTGTCTAGCCATTTCTTCACCGGCCGACCGGATGGTCTGGCGCCATGAGTACGCCCATGCAACAAAGTGTTTTGGATACCTGGATAGAGTTCGAACAGATAAACGACACAAAATGAATAGGGCGGTTGCATGAACGTAACTTAAATTTAACTGACCCTTAAGATCATTTCGCGTCACGCATTACGTCATCTTGAACACCATTTTGTGTGCGTTTTACGAATAAAATGAGAAAAAAACTGCCTGACGCGAAGTGTCACTTAAATGTTAGCGACGTTCATGCAACCGACGCGAATATATAGGCCTACAGCAAATACAAAGAACGCATTGCGCAGTGAGAATGACGGACCTCAATCTGATTATTGCGGTTGTAGTGCAGTACAAGAACTCGGTACAGTTCGCACTCAGTTGTCACCAGCAAATCGGCCGCGTTCTTGACACCTTCCGCCAACGCCTGACGAGAATACTTCTCCATCTGGATGTAGAAAAATTCCCTGCACAGAAAAAAACGAGCAAACCATTAAATGCAGTGCGCACCGAAAGTTGCCAGTTAAACATAGAAATTGTGCGCGATGTTTTATAGTTGTTATAGCAGTATCAGTATAGTTTGAACGGCATAGTTTCTGTTTCTGTTTATATATACCGGTAAGTATCTGTTTGTCTCTGTGCCTGTCTGGGTTCACTGGACGTCTCTTGCGATTATTCTTGGCCGTCACAGTTGACGAAAATCACGAAATGAACTCTCGATATATTAGTAGTGTTCGTTTGTTTTATTTTTTTCTACTGCTATTTGTATTTTGTATGGCGAATAACGCTTTCAATATGCCAATGTTTTTCTCTCTCCAGTTTTCATACGGACTGCTGATAACCAGAAAGATAATAATCGCACATCATAATAAACTGGTAACAAGTAATGGCCTGTATTTGTTGGGCGGTGAAAGCGCAGTTTAGAGTCGTCAATGAAGCAGGTCGCTGGGCGGGCGCGACACAAATTAATACGGAACGCGGACTACCGGAAATGCGATCAACGGACAAATGTCACCTGCAGCGTCATCTGAGCGTGTGCAGAATTCTGTCGGGAAGATCGATTCGCAGCCAGATAGCAGCAGACAGACGATCGTAACATTTCCGCCGCGTGCGCCATTACCGCGCCATCTATCGCTCAATGTCAACACTAAAAGTCTTTGTTGCGCGATCGAAGAATATAACTGTCATCGGCAGAACGGGCCGTTACTGTTAGCACGACTTTTGGCTCGGCGCTCGTTGTAACTTAATGCACACAGCTTTATTAACCCTTTTCGGCCACCGACAGGTCTGACAAAAGGTTTCGTAATGTACAGACGACTATAAATGAATTACAAATCGATTCAGTAAATCGTTAAAAACATCGGGTTATATTGCCTATAGGCCTACTCGAATTTGGTGCATTTGATATCATCAAGCGTAGAGGCCTGGGTCTGTTTGAACACGATGACCGTCTTCAGCCAGAGGTTCCTGCGACATCTATTCTCAGCCGGCTGTGCTGCAAATGACAACAGTCGACACTCCTCCTCAACCTGGCTGGCGTCGCCCACGCGGTAGACGCCGCATCAGCTGGCTACACCAAGTCTGTACTGATCTCAACCTTTCAACCTCTGACGCTGTGAACATTGCCATCGGTCGGACTTCATGGCGAGCAGTCGCAACAGCTTCCGGTCTATGCGCTGCATGATGATGAGGAATTATGCTGATTTTTGCACGCATTACGCATCCATTTCATGTGCGATTTTTGTGTCTGTAAACTTTGCGGAGCAACGCTGTCTTTCACGCAGTGACTGCTTGTCATCGTATCCTCTTTTTAATATACTCTTCCGCCGAATAAAGATTTTTTTCATTAATTTGATTAAAAGAAAAAGCAACAAGAAGTACATAAAACAAATATCGTCGTCGAGTCAAAAAAGGTCAAACTCAGCCGAGCGCAGTCTCAGTGTCGGCGACATCTTCGACTTCCGGTATGCGTCGGCAACAGGTAGCACGCGGCGCGAGCGAGTCGCACGTAATGAGATAAAAGCTTCTTGGTGGGCGATGCCATGGCGACGAGTTGGCACGTGACACGATAGCCTGGTACTCAACCGCCGCCGGCGCTCAGAGGATCGATGTCTAATGTCGCTCGCGTTGATTATTTAGCGTCGCCGCGTCGCACGGTTGAGTCCGCCGCCGCCGGACCTCAATCGTTGTCGCTGATGATGCGACGCAGCGGGGCCGACGAAAACCGCGGCAGCCGTGGCGACGCCGGACGACCATTAGTGCATGCACAGTGATAGGAACTGGTGTGCAAAGTGAGCGGATCACTGGCGAACAACAAAGTCGGTTAATTACCGACGAACAGAGCGAGTGTGAGACGTGATGGGCGTCGGAATCTCACACAGAGTATGGTGCTCCGGAGAGCGTGGTTTTTACGACGACAGAACAGACCGATTGCCAAATGTATTCATACTTGGACATCCCAGATATTAGATGTTAAATCCCAGATGTTAAACATATCGTTCGATTTATCGTGTGTAAAATATTCTATGTTGCTGTAACTGTTGTTCACCTGTTATTTGTTTCACATTAAAACTTAAACATGAGGAGGCACTTATATGAAAAACGTTTAATTTACCACAATCAAACCAGTCTTCAACATTTTTGAGAAATAAACTAAACATAGAATATTTCACATTCGATAAATTGAAGGATACATTTAACATCAATATCTATGGTTTTGCGTATATGAATAAATTAGGAAATCGGTCTATTACGGACTGTTCGTTACAGTACTTTCTTTTCGAGCTCATAGATGCAATTTGCTAGATGCGTCACAAAAAGCAGCCGAAATATATTAACATTAACACTAACAATATAGTTTATAAGAATATTTTGTATTAGTCACTATTTATTTCTTTATTTAATATTTAGTTTTTTCTATTTAAATATTTATTTAGATTTTTTCATTTTTATTTGTGCTCCCATGTGACGGTTTATCAATACAGTAACACTATGCATAGCATAGTAAGCCGGAAATACAGATTAACTATATTAATTTTATGTTATGCGCTTATTTTAAGTATTTTCCGATATTCGGCTGTCCGGCTTTCTGACTGAACCATTCTTCCTTCATTTGTTCACAAAAATGAATGACAGCGATTCTTTGTTATGTAAATTGCAGTTCGCAGTTACGTGCTAAATGTCCTGACGACCCGCGACCGATGCAGCGTATATCGCTAGACTGCGCATACAAAAAAAACTTTTTTCATAATTTCGTATGCTTTATTCGATCGGAAAATACTAAAGCGAGTGCGTGGAAAGATAGCGCGTTTCTGGGTAATTAGTCTAGTGATCATGCTGCATCGCTTGCGGGCTTCAGCACAGCATTAGCACATATAACTTGCGTTATATGCATTCTTTCGAAGGAAACCAAATACTCGAGTATGGCGATAGTAGATTCGCGTGGAATTGATTTATTTCATAAAACAACACAGGAGAACGACTGCTATTTTTGCATTGTGGGTGTATTTTAGCAACATGTTGAGCGCGTAAACTGTATTTTATATGACCTCTACATATCGTGTTTTTTGTGTTTTAAGTGTTTTTAGTTTTTTGGCATCTGTATGTCTACGTATATTACCTGCATTCCTGCATTATGTGTATATGTTGCTGCCAATTGACGTAATAATTAAATAATAAATAAATAACGTAGTTAGACGAAACGTGGGGCGAAAGAAAGTGCATCTTCCGTAGCAACTTCAACGAATACATTTCGGATGCCCAAAACGTTCCACTCAAGGAGCTCCAGAGTCGGTCCTACTGCCTCGGACACTCGGCGCTCGTCGCCCGGCGGGATATACAGAAAGCTACTGTGTCGCGCGGCCTGGCCGGGCGTGAGACAAAGGCAGCACGGGGCGAAGGAATCAATGTCGTATAGCGATTCCAATTGACGATCGCAACCAACGTGGGCACGCACGGGCTGGAGCAACGGCGTCGGTCGAGTCGAGTTAATTGTTTTCAGGCATCGGCTGCGGCAGCTGCGGCGATGGATGCTTTGTCTCTCGTCGCGTCCGTCCATTAGTTACGTCGGCGTCGACTGCATGCGCTATCGTATTCGTCACGCGCGCCGCTTCGATCTTTGATTAGCAGAACGGCTGCTGATGCTGCAGACAGACAGAGGGAGAGACAGAGCAGACGTCGACGCCGCTGATGGAGGTTGCCGCGCATGGTCGATTCTGTTGATGGGCGACGACGATGACGCTGCGGTAGCGTGATCGATGTCGACCACGAGAAGTTCGAACTGAAGCTCATCTCACACAACGAAACCATACAACGTGATACACGTTACGTGATAGTACTCTAACTCTTTAGTCCCGGCTCATCATCATCATCATCATCGTCGTCGTCATTAAGTAGCCTAATTATTCCTAATTCCCTGTGAGCCTAATAAACCAATTTCAAAATTTATTCATATATGCAAATCATAGACGTAGATGTTAAATATATATTTCGATTTATCGTCTATATAGTTTGCTATGTCGTTGATGTTGTCATTGTTGTTCGTTCGTTATAAATATTTATTATTAAAACTTACACATGAGGCAAAATGACAAAAATGTGGCAAAAACGTTTAATTTACCATAACCAAAGCGGTCTTCAACATATTTTGCGAAATAAACTACACGGAAAATATTTTAGTGCGATAAACAGAAGGATATATTTAACGCCTATATTTATGGTTTTCTTATATGAATAAATTAGGAGATCAGTCTATAGGCTTACACGAAGAATGCATGCGCATAACAACTGTATACGCGAGTAAAACAACGCTAACAACAGGAGAAAATAAAAAGCCAATGAAAAAAATACTACGACGGTTTGCTGAGAATGTCTCTGAAATCCACAGTTAAAAGCCAGGTGTAAAGAATGCGTTGTCTCTTCTCGTCATCTTGTGTGATACAAATTATCCATTAATTCTCCTGACTTTGTAGTAAACCGATTTATGAAGTTATTCAAAACGTCTAACCCAGAAATTGTAAATAACTGTTGAAAGTTATCAAGCGTGCTTCTAAAACAGTTATGACAACGGTTCGTTGTCACTATCGCCTATTTACCTATAACGTTTGTACTATTTTATATTCGTATATGCATTATAGGCATTAGTTGAGTTATAACTGTTTTGTTCGCATTTTTGAATTTCTACCATTAAGCTGAATATTACAGTACTGCGTGGGAAAACAGTCGACAACATACAAAACAAACACCTCATTAAATAAACTACACCGTTGGCTGTTGTAATAATTCAGTAATCAATTGGTTTATAATGTTTTGTCGTCTTTTTCTCAGTTTAGTTTTATGTACTTTGCGGGGTTATATAACAAATAAATAAATATATAAGAATAAAGTCGAGGCGGTGAATGTCCCATCAAATAAGCACGTTGTGTCCGCTTCTGTAGCGCTGAATGAAAGCCAGACACTCTGCATCAAGCCTTATCGTCGCAGCTGCAGCGCGTCATGCAGTATGCGGTCTATTGCATCACCGGACGTCGCCGAAATTGAGCGACGCACATAACGTATCGCCATGCAAGTTTTGTCGGATTGAGTGGAATACACGCACACTATGAGAGAGACTGCAGTGTCTTCTGTCGAAGGGCAAGAACGGTCACCTTCGTCATGGAAGCGGCGGCGGCGGCACAATGCGGCGAAACTCGTCGTGCGGCGGCGCCACCGGCGGCCGGACAGCGCCGATATTGCAACAGGTTGGTTTATTGCTTCCGGCAGTCGAGGCGAGCGCCATCGACGAACGACCACCGGTTCTTGGTCGCCGCCGCCGCCCGCCGCCGCCGCAGTCTTTCCTTCCATTCAACGGCGTCAGTGTCGGCGGCGGCGGTGAGCGATGAGATAGGGAGCTGGAGATATTGTGACCGACGGTGACCCGACATCGTCTGTCGTCGTCGACGGTAGAATGAAGAGAGCGAGGCGAGACGCCGGCGCGGCGACAATATGAGATGCGACTGAACAACGACGGCTCCCTGCGACAGCGGTGGGCCAGCACGCCCACCCACGTCCGACAAACAAACGTCGCTGTCTGCGCCGAACAATGGCGTACCCAGAATGGACTTTTTCCAAGTATATACGACAATACTGTCCCGGCTTGGCCCCTCCCCATTAAATCCTAAATTTTCTACAGGAGAATGTTAAAAATTGTAGGACACTACCTATGTAGCCGCCTAACGGCATTATGGCGCTATGTAAATTTCGTATTATTATTATTATTATTATTATTATTGACATTTTGCTTCAGCTTCTTGGCCGCCACCGATAAGCCACTGGACCCACAGGGGGAACTTCCTTCCCCTCGACTCTCTGGCTCGGAGGTTCACTTTTGGAAAATTCCTGGATGGTCGCTTTCAGCCCCCATCCCTCATAAAGTTCTGAGTACGCCTATGCCGCTGACTGACTAATGGACGACATAACAGACTGAATCTGAGATGTGATGAGTTTCGCAGTTGCACTTTGCACACGACGCAGGGTTGTCAACAACTGCTCGCCGCCGCTGCTGCTGAAAACACGGCCTTCCCCCAAAGAACTTGTAATGTTTTCGGTGTGATATACTTACTGTCCTTGAGCCACACCGAAACCTTACCTCTGGGTAGATGAGGGAATTATTCTAACTCGCTTGCTACGAATGATAAGGCAACGAATGTAAGTAGATATAGATTATATATTATGTTTCAAGCATCGAATACATTTCATCAAATAGTTTCAGATATAATTATCTCCCAAAACATCGCACAATATACTCTACTATTATACGATCGACATCGACGCACATATACTAATATCGACGAACAACTGACGTCACCATTACGTCGACGCTTGACGTAACTAAACCTAGGTGAACGTGCCGACAGTTTCCGACGCTCGGTTTATATACATTTTGCCGTTTCTAGATGCGAGACTCGATCTCAATGTTCACTTTTCGTTCGAGCATGATTAACGGCTCATCTGGTTTTCTCAAGGATT
>Ga0056115_1001391_pt1 | contig 11467 bp, 13 predicted proteins | sample WorMetOlspDAHAB1_FD_77007 | JGI IMG/M metagenome (GOLD analysis project Ga0056115, IMG submission 77007) | Marine gutless worms symbiont microbial communities from Max Planck institute for Marine Microbiology, Germany - Olavius sp. DAHAB.1 ... | reverse complement strand
TTGAACGTTCACCACTAGCAACAGATACATACCACTGGCGGATGAAATGTTGCAACACAGGAGCAACATCATCAGTGCACACCAGGCCAAGACGACCAATAGTGATAGCTGTCACAGAAACATGCCGAAGTATAACGAATATTTCAAAAACATTACAATCAATCAATTTAACGTGGCTAGAATAACAGATGGATAGTGGATAGTTACAGGAAAATTTCTGGAAATGATTGGCTGAACAAGTATGTCCAGTTTGTGGCAGAAATCGGTCAGCAACACAAGAGTTACAACACACGAGTTACCATACACAAGTGCAACAGCACGAAAGTTAAAGCCAAACTTGCTGAAACCTTGCGTTTAGCTGTACGGAATGGTACAGACAGCTACATAAATGTATCAAAGTTGATATGCAAATACTCAAATCACCATCACCAAAGCCACGTAAATTATAGTGGATGGAACAATGCAAAAAAATGTTGCAACAGCATCAGAACAAACCAGTGTTTTCAAGAAGAGTTTTTGGCGTGTTAGGACGGTTGATGATTGTAATCAGTTGTGTCAGCACAAGTGGAACGTATGGCTTCATGTCGGCACCTGAAAACAATTTGCGCTCAAAATGTACATAATGGTCAAAAAAGTAAACCCCCATCAAAATATCAATAATTGTCACTAAATCGCATTAAAACCTGAAAATGAAATTTTTCTTGATCAAGTTAAAGCATCAAAAATGAGTAATATTCTCAGTTGGCATTAAATATTCTATGCAATGCATGACCTAATTTGTGATGTCATTACTGTGCTTGACGCGAGATGCTGTAACATAGGTCATGATGTCACTGCTCTCTTTGTATTCTATAAAATCCAATCCTATGCCACCTTTAGGCTTAATTTCACACAGAAATTTCATCACGCTTCATTTTTAATTTTTTTCAGGTCTTCATACTGACTTTTTATCATTTACACTTACTTCAGGCAGCTCGCAGCTTCAAACAGTGACTGACGACATCACAAATTAGATCACAATAAAATATTTAATACCAGCTTCCCGTTCTTTTGAACTCAAATTGGACTCAAAATCATTAAAAACCATTTATTATTGATATTATTTGGTACGGACTAACTTTTTTGGCCCACCCTGCACTGAAGTAGCAAACTTGCCAGAACATTTCACAGCTTAAAAAACATCAACGTTCAAATCTCAAAACTGTAAACAGATGTAACAGGAACCCGCTTTGATAGCTATCTCTCCAATCGCCCACGTTGCATTGTTGCACACCGAGATGAATTCGGGATTCAAGTTCACAGCCAAAATCTGCATGAATTCACCTGCACCAGAAAACCATTCAAAAGATTCACTCAACCAGGACACAGAACCAGGCATATGGCAAATATTAATGGAACCACAATGAATTACACGCATTAGTACCAGCAACATTTGTATTCACACAAAAGGAAATTGAAGAAATTTCAACAGCTGCATTATCATAACTATTACAAGTATGCACTTCACATCGCCAAGCCATTCGATAAGTAAATTTGTGCGTTTCTAAATTTCTTAAGTTGCAGACATGCATACTTTAGGTGAATCAAATTATTAAACTAGCATTCAAAGCCAAATTTATCAAGTTGTTCTCTTGCCAAAAATTACGAAAATTAGACAAAATAGACTTGCTAACTTGTTTTGTTTGAAAATGTCAAGGACAGTTTTTACTCACAGTGTACATTTATATATAATCTCTAAAGACACAACATACCAATATGTGGCTGCACATGCTGATAGCAGGCTTTAGTAAGATCGCCAAGTAATGCAAATGAACTTTGTCGCACCTCAGGCATAAGATCCTACATCCACATACTATATGTTAGTAATGACGTTGTTATAATAATGATAGTAATAGTAATAATAGTAACAACACAACAAACTATTTTAACACACGTACGACAGCAGGAATGATTACTATGAATATAGTGAAGACTTTGTATACTACCATGCATTCTACCACATGTTCACTTCCAATCACTGCTGTCAGTTTAAAATCTAACGCACCAATTCAATGTCTCTAACTACTCACAAATTCTAACAAAACAAGATCAACATTTACTACTTCATCATTATCACGGGCTTACGTTTTAACTAAAACCAATTTTTTCCAAAAATAAGCTGCTGTTCAGATTGACTGATTGGAGTTTAATGGCAAATTTAGCTGTTGTTAAGATAAATTCACCACAGCAGCAAACGATATACGCCCGAAATTCTCAACAGACCTGCATGCACTGAAACAGTAACTTGAGCAAGTTACTGCTGGAAGTCAGACTTTCAATGTTATTCTCCAGCCCTTCAGCGAGACCACTCAGCAAGTCTAGAGCGACAATCATGAAGTCTTTGTCAGGTGCTTCAAACTGATCTGGATTGGTCGAGTTTGCCTGCAGACAAACATCCAGCCTCCGTATAACACTCGCGAAAACATGATGCAACAAAAAATTGCTATTTTCGAGGAAAATGCTGAGTGAACTGCCAACACTACGAATGATGACAATCTCCAAAAATGTTGTAAGTAGGTGAGTAAGGTTTCACATCCCACCAGACACAGAACGGGTCATTCTGGGGACAATTTTCACAGGTTACACAGCCAAACCAACGGTGTCAAAAATGGTCAGTTAAGATACAAAAACTCATAAAAACTGGCTCTGAAAAATATGTAGGAAATGAAGTAACAAAAACGAAGAGATCATTTCATATTCTGCTGCATCACTTGTTTTGAATGTAAGCTCCACATATCACTAAAATACAATGAACACGATTGATCTGCATACAGTTTACACTAAGCTTGCCATGGCCATAATGTAAAAGAGACTACAATCACAAACTGCATATAGTGCCAGACTACTCATGCTATTCAATCAACTGACGACGTGAATGTAAACTACTCACATAGTTCTGTGTTAGTGTCTGTTCAATGAGCGACACACATCGCCGAAACACAGGCTCACAGTACGGCAGAAAACCCGAATGTAATGCAGTGGCCACACTCGACAGACACTGTGACAAAAATGTGCAAGCCATTACCGGCAGAAATTCAACAAATTCCAAACAGAATACAGCGACAATGCAATAAGATTTTTCAGGTCTATTAAATTGCAATCAGCAAGTTGTATACCACTTCTCATCATTACCAGAAAAAATACAATAACAGACGTGACGGTGATGTGCAACAACAATGTAATGTAATAATCTAACAAACCTCAAGAAGTGGAAAGAGGTCTTTGTCCGAGTCTTTCAAAGCATTCCATTTATCAATCAGTGGAGGCATCAGCATTGAGATGTATTCCTGAAAGCAGGTTACAACATATGCCACACGAAGAATAAAACCATTTAAACATTCCTGATCCGAAAGTGCATAGAAACGAAATGACAAAGTTATATGCAATAATACAACACTGAGTATCCTTGTCAGGTGTGTTGCACACTAATACTGTCAAATGTCGGCACCAATACATTTTCTTTTCGTTAAAACCAGAGTTTATTCAACTTCAACTCAGCAAGGTTGTCACAAGCAAAAAACAGAAGCTAAATGAGTAGAAGGGCATAATGGAGAGACAACATACAGCAAAATGGAACCAATAAGAAAACCAAAAACCATGACAAAAAACACAAATGCACTAACATTAACAGCAAACTCTTCAGCAAAATACAGCAAGATACGAACAGCTTCAGTCGTAATTACAGGACAAAATATACACGTCACATAACAATATATTTTACCGGCTGGTTGAGATGATGGCCGACAGAGTCTGCGAGCGTCCCAATTGCATCGTAAAGTATCAGCAGATTCTTGTGCTAGTTTCACAGCAATCACTCAACGAACCACAACTAACAATGGTGACAGTGCTATAACAGAAGAGGAAGTTAAATAAAATGTTGTATAACACTGCAACTGCACGCACAAAGTGGAGATATAACGATATATTAAAACAAACACTGATTACAAACAGGCAATCGCACCAGATCATCCAGGAACTAGTCACACACCCATATAGCTGAAATTCCGTAATAAACATCAAGACAATATAAATGGGGAAACTACACACTAATAAATACTAAATTAGTTGCTGTCACTGAAAATCCACCAAAAAGTTAAAATTGGCTTACTTGATACTTGCTGAATGCAAAAACAAGCGTTTCAAGAATGAAGCCGAGATAAGGGACAAGTTCTTGGCAGGCTTCTTCCTCAAGAGTTGCAAAGGCAGAGCATGCAGCTTCCTGAACTCGCTTGTTTGCATCTAGCACTCTCTTCAACAGCTGACGCACCAACACAGTGTTTCACAGTTTAATGCAATCTTTCATTATTCACAAAGCCAGGAACTGCATCAAACAATTCCAGATAATGTGCAAAATGTGTTGCCTTGGGTAATTCAAAACATTTGTTCGCAGCAGCATTCAAAACAGAATGAACAATCGTAACAAAAAAAACCAAACTTCACAACTGTAAAGGTGTGGACATTACTTATAACAGTCGCTGCCTACAAAATGCTGTAAATTGTTAGCTAATTTCCAGACAACAAGCACATATACAACACGCAGTTTATGATGTGCCAAATAATGAACGTGAATAAAACAATCTATTTCTGTCAATCAATCAACCAATCCACGGAATGAACTCAGGTGCTGGCAGGTGGATTTTACTGAAAAAAGCAGACACAGAGATGTGAAAAGGCGAGCTCCACATTTGGTAGCAGCTACCTACAGCAAGTGAGTTGAGTTTAATTATCCCTCCAAAGAGAATGCTTCAGAAGCAAAAAGTCGATTTGGAGAAAGAAATGATAGCAATAATGCAACACACAGAGAGGACCATGATAATAAAGTTAGACAGCGACAGTCTGATAACCTGGTTACTTGGGACAGGTTTCTTAATTTGCAAATGCATGCAAGTACCATAAAAAAAATTCTAAACACAATTACGGAAACTTACAGCAATAACTACATGCAGTTCTTACCATGATCAAAATGACACAACCACTGCAACATCATTTTATATAACTGACACACACAAACATACACACACAGTGCAAACGTAAACATGTGAATATTCTCAAGAAGATACCTCGTTCATCAGAGGACGAAGATAATGCTCATGTGGCTGCCCAACAACCCAGTGTGCATATCGGCTCAGGGTCCAACAGGTGATTGAGCGAACAAGTGCCTTTTTGTCAGAAAGACAGGTAATCAAATATGGTACAAGCTCTGGAAGATGCACAATCATTCCAGACATAGAACCTGCAACAGAAAGCTCAATTTTGCATGCTGTTTGCGATTTAACGGCACTTTTAGTATAATTAGGCTACATCATGCCTTTAAAAGTTGTGTTTTATGCAAACTTCTGACTATACTTTGACAAAACACCCTCATAAATAGATGTTCACAATATCATTGCACAATGTGAACCATTTTACCTTCGGCAATGGCGCCAAGCACCAGAATGCCAGACTCTTTAAGCTCCCAGTCCTGGTGGAACAGAAGCTCTTTCAATATTGGCAAAATAATCGGCAAGACATCATTATGAAACACATTAGCAAGCACATCAAGCGCAGCTGCCGAACACTTCCCTACATCAACATCAATAACATGCAATGCCATACAACAATAGTGTTATATGCCATATAGAAATCTCTCACAACATCAACAAATACATAGACACACATTTTCCTATCAGTATCCAGCTTCTACTTCAACACACCATGATAAAAATTTTGAACAAAATGAATGTAGGCCTACTCTACTTGAAACCAGATTTGTGGATATAGATATTCAAATGACCAGATCAGATATCGATTCATTCAAAATTTTAATATTACAACACCTTCAACAAAAGTGCCCAACTAAACTGCAAAATAATTTATCAACAAAGTTTTCAGCTACAAGCCCTTTTACTTAAACTGTAATGCTTCAGTCACAATAGTGTCAATATACCATACAATATCTTTCATATTTAATTCTTTCTACCGCACAGAAGCTGTATTGTAAGCTTAACGCAGTAATAGAATCAGCAAATAACAAAGCTTATAGGTGCCATGACTCTAGCCACGTTACTGTGACTTCTAAATTGTCGTTTTACTATTATTTATTATATGTCAGAGTACAAATACGAAAAATGCAACAGTGTTATATCTGACGATCATAGCATACATCATATGTATACCAATATTCATATATTAAACACTAATATCTGAAGCAATAACTCAAACCACTGCCATCAGCTACATAATGGGTCAACGACATAAAAAGCATATCTGGATTCAGATAAATAAAAGGCATGAATGAGTGCCATCTTCTTACTCTCTCTCACTTTGCCACAATTAATTTAACACCGAACACCATGTGATACAAGCTAGTTTGGATAGGAGTTCAACAGCAGCAATAGCTACTGACTGATTGGTAACAGCACCAAAGACGACACCAACATCAATGATGCTAAGACCAACAACAGAACGATACACTCATATATTGTCGGCCATAAAGCTTTACAGAACAGCATGGCAGTGACTTACTTAAGTTCCAGTCAGACAACGAATCATCATCCATGCTATTTCCATCATCTTCCTCAGTGCCATCCTGAACAATCACTGCACTAATTAAGAGTCATTTTTAAGGCATGTTTGTGTTAAAAAAAGTGCACCACAACAGCAATCAGAGGGCAAAAAAGTCAAACAGCAAAAACAACATCAAATAAGTTGTATAAACACAAACATCGTCCATTGGAATGCCATTTTCAATCATGCTTTGTAATGTGCATAATATATATATAATCTCTACCAAATAAAAATTAAATTCCAACATAAATCACAACATGCTATACACCCAACTCTATGATGAAACTATTAGTTCTGCAGCATTCTGCAATCAGTTTCCTTGTGTGGGCTCAAAGCTGTAGAACAAGCCCAACTCGTTTCCTAGCCGAGTACTGTCAAAGGCAACTAAACCAGGTAGCTTGTTTGTTCTGTACTTTTCAAACAATGTACTGATTTGTGCAAATTTCTGTACTAAATGAATGAAACCAAGAACCATATTCCATATGGTTTTCTATATAAGGAGATTAAATACGAAAAAGCATATTTACATAAAAAGCAACACTTGACCATCATCAACAAATGGCATACGACAGAGTTCGTCAGAGTACGAATACGGTGAATCACTGTACAATCAAGTTATCTGTTTTTGTCACTCATATGCCATCGATTTCACTGATTCATACATGTAACATGCATAATCAATTGCTGCAGCACTTTCACAATGACTCAGAAAAACTGATCATAGGTTTTCATTAATTTCCACACTGTGATCCAGAGTTATTATAATTGTTGTAGTGATCCCTTAGATAATTTCAGTGGTCTGCACATCTCCATGACCAACGAAGTCAGAGCTAGGTCGAGCTGACAGGTCTTGCACAAGGCTGTCTTGATCAGTTTCAAAATCTCGTCGACAGTAATAACATTACACATCCATTGCTCTGCTGTGTAACTGGTCAGTCACTTCTAGCTGCTTTCCAGCTGCGTTTAAATAATCCGTCATATGTCCAACGTCCACTTCTGAAGAAGAGTGGACTTGACCCCAGCCAGATGAACTCTCCACATCTGTCAAACGTACCTTTTCTTTCCAAGATACTGGAACAAGTTGTTCACAGGCGACTGAAGGCATTCATGGACAGCAACAACTTGATACCAACAACAGTCTGCATACCATCAGTACCACAGCACCAATGATAGTCTACAATGACGTGTTACTTGTTGCGGACTCTGGGAAAGTGACTACTCTCTGTCTGCTTGACTTTATGGCAGCATCCAACACTGTTCCACACATGCTGCTGGGTTCGTCTTGTGCGATAGTTTGGGCTTTGAGGTGTTGTGGTTCAGTGGTTCAAATCTTACCACCGTGGCAGATCATATCGTGTGTTAGACCCATCTGCTATCATTATCCTCCTGCATTCTGTGCCACAAGGCCGGGGTCGGGTGTGTTCATCCTTTACATGGTGGACCTCGTTGATACAGTTTGACAGCATCAGGTCGAAATGTATTAGACTGCAAACGACACATAGTTGTTACTGTCATCATGACGAGATGTCTGCTGCAGTTGCATGACTTGAGACCTGCCTTAGTAGTGTCAGTACATGAATGGCTTCCAACCAGCTGAAGTTGTACAAGACGGAACTTTTGTGGGCTGGGACGAGGATCAGTGCTGAAGCTCGGCTTGGTAGCAAAGGTCTGTTGGTTCAGACTGGCTCAGAAACTGATCTTCCGAGCGACCTGGTCTGTGTTCTACGAGTGACAATTGCGTCTGATCGGACTATGGATGTGCATGTTGCTCATTTGTTCACACAGCTTCTATATGTTGCGCCAACTACGACGAGTCAGCCGATCGCTGTATGTGGACTATGTTAAGACGTTGTCCACACCTCTGTTACGTCGCATGTAGACTCCTGCAACAGCCTGCTCTGGTCGGGTCTCCAAACTACATGACCAACAGGCTGCAATGGATCCTAAATGCAGCAGCAGGTACTTGAAAGTTCGACCAGAATCTATCATCTCTGCTGTACAATGATCTGCACTGGCTCAACATTCCAGAGCGTATCAACTACAAACTGAACATTACTGCATCACTGCTTGCAGGAGAAAGCTCTGAGGTACCTGGTCGACTGTTGCACACCAGTTTCGGAAGTCGCTGGCCGTCAACAACTATGCTCGGCCAGTCTAACACCTTACTGTGCCGCGTTACCGACTGAACACATTCGAGCACCAGGCCTTTTCAGTCGCCGGTCCTACTTCGTGGAACTCTTTACCAAATCGTCTCCATGATCCAACACTGAGTTCTGACAGTTTTAGGAAACTACTTAAAATGAAATTATTTGCGAGTTATTAAACACACTAATTTCAGTATGAACGTTTCATGATTCTGCACTATTCTGCACGTTAAATTCATGATTGAAAGTGACATCAAACAGTTAACATGGCTGCACAGTAACGAACGCATGCCATAAAAGGCACAACTTGAACGGCAAAAACTTACCAACAAAATACATTAGAAGACATTAACAGTAAATGAATTTTAGCAAGAAACAATAACATTTTTAGAACAGTTAAGTGTGTTAGAAATCAAGAACAGACATCGAACTTGATGACATCTCATCTTACATTGTTATTTTTAACCGACACCGTTTCATCCAGTCTACCTAACTGTCTTAATATGTGTGGTCTCTGAAACAGCACATATTCATTATCACACTGCAATATATTATCTTTTAAAAGAGATCAGCTGATGAAATTACAGAAGACAGCTGACTAAAACATACAATTAATTTAAAATCATGCATTATTTAAAGAAAATGTGTATAAATTTCCAACTTTGTTCTCACTACTGAATAAAACTGAGTTTATTTGACAATGTCAATAAGTAACGTGGTTTTCAAAACATGTTAAACATATGTTTGCCTGATCAGTAAGGTTTTCACAGTTACCAGCTGTTAACTGATACTGCGGTTTGCTTGTAAACTATTCTTATATGGCTGACTGCGTTTAATTAAGTCTTATCTTCATTATCTGTATTTGATTTATAAAATTCACTGTTGACTTGGCACAAGTTCACTAGGCATGATAATATCTGCCCAACATGAGAAATCACAATCAAGCCACAGGTGATGTCAGTAGGCAGCTGCTATGAGGGGAAAAGCAGATATGTGTGTTGCAGTTAAAAGAAAAGTCTGGTGGTGACAGATTTTCCGGTTCAAAATTTCAATACCTTGCAACACTTAAAGCAGTTTTTCCCCTAAAATGAGAAGTATCCATAACATCACAGCAGGTTTATCACTACCAACTATTGTTGCATCACACTGTTTCATCTGCATTTTAAATATAAAACCGATAAACCAATACAACTGTTCAGTGTTCACAAAAATGTTTCACCTTTTTGCATCTTGGCTTCCTACTACACAAGCCATCATGTCATTATTCGTTGTAAATTCATGTTAGATAATCTATTGTCAACATTTTACTTAAGCTTCTACAGACCTCTTCTCCAGAACGACCCATGCTATGTCGCCTCGACCGATGAAACCGTGGCTTTATGTCCGATTCTTTGTCTGGGATCATCTCATCATCCTCAACGTCACCCTACACATTGTATTACCAGATGTCTGACAAACAATCAATGCCCAGTTTGCTATAATTTTCACTGCACCTTCTCCAAAATAACAGGTGTGCCTGCCTGTCCACAGACAGACCTATAAATATCAAATAAGTGCAAAGTCCAATGTCACAGATTACATAAAATTATAAATCCAAAAAAATCACTCACAGAACAAAAAGCAAATTGAATAATTATCAGTCACGCTCGAATATCCTGACAATTTAACTGTTTGTGTTTAGAACTATAGCTTTCAAAATTCAATTATCCACAAAAATATCTTAATGCACTACACATGTATGCCTACATTTTAAAGATGCAAAATCGCGCTTTAACGCACTGTGTAATGGTCTCTGAACAACAAGGACAATCAGCCTATAAAATGTCGGTTGTATAATCGATTGGACAGTACACTACTAAATGGTGGAACAAGAAAAACACAATTTATTGATTACGGCCAGTCCTCTACAGTTAAGAGTTTGCAATTAATCCGAGAAAGCACTATAAACCAACCTTCAACAGAATAATATCGATCTCTGAGTACTTCATGCCACGTATTAAAACGGGTACAAGTTTGCCGATGTGAGCCGACAACACATCACGACACATAGGCAGTTCGGCGAGCGACAGCCAAAACTCGCATGCTTCGAGTGCCACAGAATCATCAGCATCTTGGGTTCTCAGCAACATGTACTACAACAGCATATGACTATCATAAATAACAACACAGCAACAACAAACGAACAAAACCAACACGAACTCAAATTACTTCTTTTCAAAATCCACCACCCGAAACAAGCATTAGTACATACAATGCCTCACAATTTTGGTATATCCCGAGTTTTTAAACGCATGCAGAACCGATGACAACTCAATGGTTAAGATTTCAAGTCTGCTGCTGCTGCTGCTACTACTACTACTAACTAAAGATGTTCACTACATGCAACGTAACTAATTAACAAAGCAAACCTCAACAAGATTGTTGATGTGAGGAATAAGTCTATCCATTCGCACTTCGATCAACATGACAAGAGCTCGACAAACATTCTTCCTCACGTCTGGATCTTCATCACTCGACAGAAAGAATAAGTTCTAGTAAAACACCACAGCAATACATTAGATGTCAATTGCAACATTTTTTTGCAAACATGCAACATCAAATTAGCTCAAAATTTCATTTAGGTCAGTATAATGACAAATTTAACATTATATGGTCGTCACTGAGCAAATACAGGAAACAGCAGTGTCAATAGTTATGACATAATCAGGCTGCAAGTATTAAAGTTCCAATGCTAAAGA
>Ga0056115_1001389_pt1 | contig 11481 bp, 11 predicted proteins | sample WorMetOlspDAHAB1_FD_77007 | JGI IMG/M metagenome (GOLD analysis project Ga0056115, IMG submission 77007) | Marine gutless worms symbiont microbial communities from Max Planck institute for Marine Microbiology, Germany - Olavius sp. DAHAB.1 ... | reverse complement strand
GTCATACAGCGGTTTCAGACAGTCACTGAAGAGATGTCTACTTGGACAGTGGGACCCAAGCGCTGTGTGAAACTATTTAACTTCGCTCTACAATTTTTATTACCTACTAACTGACATTTGTTTCAAGAAAAGATTAATCATGTCTATTCTCTTTTCCAACCTGTTTGTGACGCCCACTACCAACCTAGCTATCCATAGGCGGAAAGGATGACATAGATGTTGTATTTAACAGTTTTCTTTTAAACAGTTACAAAACACTAACTTAACATATTACGTCGCAATATAAGTAAGGGGTAAATAAATAGTCAGTTTATATTGCACGTAGTCATGATATCTCTAATGCGTTCAATGCGTTGTGCCTAATAGTGTGCAAACAAGAATGTCTTTAACCGACGCCTAATGCTTTTAAATCTAAGAGCCGGATCATGCAGATAATCTGCTTTGGAATTCCAGACCGACAATCGGGACTGCGACACTGAAAGCATGCCGGACCACGGTGGACAGCTTGAGGTGCTACAGAAGCGGTTAATTTGATGGCATGCTGCAAAACGGGAACGGACACGTGTGGCTGATCATTTTCACGCACAGCACACACCGACGTCCCCTGGCGGCCGCGTCGCGTCGATAATTATGCGGAAACAGTGACCGTGTTGCATCGCCGGCAACCTACCGTTTGCTTCTGCTTCGAAATCGGCTCGTAATTACCCGGAGAGGTGTTCGCAGCTTTTGCACGCTTGTTTCTGAATTGCAATTTCGCGTGTGCAGTGCGGCAGTCTGCACTTGTAGGAGGTGGCCGTACAAGGCAACATCATTGCCATTTGCCTCGAACAGCTCGTCGACCAGTTTCAACTGCTGCGACAGTGGCTTGCGCTCTGCCTTGCCAAGGTTGTTCGTTTGGCACGTCGTTGTATCATTGTATATAATATTATAACAATCCAGCGTCAATGAACGTTTTGCTATTAGACTGTCGTGATATAAGCTTTGTCATCCATAAGAGTGAATTTCTGGTGTTACTTCTGTGTGTGTGCATCATGGTTGGGCTGACACAGTTTTACCTAGTTTAACTGTTCTCACTTATTTTCCACGATGTAATTGTACTTACAGCAAAAACCAATCAAATAATAATTGGCTATGCAACATATTTTAGTATATTGAATGAATTACGTGATCGTGAATTTCTGGGGAAGCCCACATAAATGCTAATAACTCGATTTCTATTCCAACATTGTGATATAATAATTATATCGGACAGGTGAATCGCGTAAACCTGCAGTGACAATTAAAAAACTGCAGGACAGAAACGATACCGAATAGAGTGATCGTTTAACTTTTTCAGTTGTCGTGTTTGTGGTTTAAAAACACGAATATAAAATGCGTGATTATCGCAGTGTGAGGTAGTGGCAAAGTCCTGTGCCCAAAGTGGCCTATTCTGCTTGACTGGGACATTAAAGTTAGTTTCGTAGAATGCATATTTGCTGCTGCTGATGCTCAGGTGTGGAGTAGTTACGATGCAGCTCGGTGGCGAGGCGTGCGTGATCTCGCTCATGAGAAACTCTATCCTTTGCTGGCCGACGACATTCCAGAGGTGCGAGTATTGAGTGCTGTTCAGTGATGTTATTCGCATGGTTCTGCAGTTTTGCGGCGAAAAAGTTGCAGACTAACGAGCCCCGCATGTTGTCAGCATTAGATCCATTTTGAAAGAAATGTTTGTTTTTTCGCTTTCCGCAACTTTGGCATCAGCGTGTAACAAGTACGTGGAGTCACAGTTGTGTGAATTGATGTCTGTTGATCGCAGTTGTTGAGGGAATCTGGCAGTCATAAATGGACTTCAGTGTGTTGATGAAGAAACACTTTTAAGTATTGTTTTCAGTGCTGTGCTTATTTCGCATTTTAACCTGCTATTTTATAGCCAGTTTTACCAGCACCAATTTGTTAATTGGCATTTTGCGAATCACGATGATGATGTTGCTAGCTGGCTTGTTCTTTCTGGTGTCTTTTCTTTAAACATTTATACTATCCGTCTGTTTGGCATATGTGTCATTGCTGGCATGAACCATTGCCGATCAAATATTATTTCACTATTCAGTGAGTGCTTTTACTGCAGCATTCTGCAGCCACGTGGCAGCATCGTCATTCACACAGTGGAGTCAGACAGGTGGTCGCCATATTGCGAAATGGTATTTGTGCGGCACAGTTGTTAGGGCATTGGACCTGCGATTGGAGATCGTGGTTCAGTCCCAGCCTCTGCACTGTCGAGTGCCGCCTTGGACAAGTTATTCACACACATATGCCTCTGTCGCCAACCAGTATAACTTGTCACTAGTGCTACGGACTGTGGAAACTTTACCATTGCGGCAGTCCACAATGCATGTCATAGTTTTTATGTTGACCGATGCGTACTGCCGGCGCTCCGCTGCTGTCCGTCCCGAGCATCCATACTGAGTTTGCTCGACGCGTTTGTTTGCCTGCCAACATTAGTCTGTGCCTTTCAGTAGACAGTTTCAAGCGCCGTCCAAAGACACATCTTTATAGAACGCCCTGTACGCCGCCAAGCGCCTCTGTATCCAAGGACATTATCGCCGCTGTATGAATGTTGTTGTTAGCTGTTAGCTTTATGTTGCCACACTGCAGTCGATTGATGATGCTGTACACTATTTGCGGAGGTAAGCTGCATAGCGACCTTTTCCAGGTCAGAAAAACATTGACCAGGTAAAACAACGATCAGGTAAAACAACGATCAGGTGATACAACGATCAGGTGAAACATCAACTTGGTTGATTGATCGAGGTTGAAAGCCGATCGATTGAGTGTGTATGTGTGCAGGTGCGTGCTGCGGTAGTTCTTGCTCTCGGGACTTTCATGAACAACTCGGGCGAACGCGGTGAACATGCGAACAACATCGATCAGGGTGTCGCCGCCAAACTGTTGACGGTGCTCTCCGACGGATCTCCTCTTGTCAGAAAGGTCAACACCCTGCCTGTCACTCTGCTGTTGTCTGTTTTGTTTTTTGAACTGATCGAATTTTTTCAATATAGCAGTCTGACACACCAGCAGTTACTTGACGCAGTACGCAGTGTGATGTTACATGGATTTCCACTTGCAAGATTTTTGCACCCACGCGTATTTGTGTGTGCGTGCAGGAGTTGGTGGTTGCACTCAGTGGCTTTGTGTGTCAGTTCGAGACGGCGTTTGCATCAATTGCATATCAGTTGACGGAGGCTGAGAAGGAGCGAGAGTATCATACTGTGACTGGCACTGTCGGTGTCTACAGTTCACCAAACGGTCAGTGTGTGTGGTGCTGGCAACTTTGTATGTGGAAATGTGGAGCTGCGCATATCACATGTGGTGTCGGTTTTAAGGTATTAGCGGGTCGCTAGGCTGGAGAATTTGTTAGGGGTCCCCTATTCCAATCTTTACCTTCATCCTGTGTGATGTCTGGACATTGGGACCCCATTCCACCCGTAAATCCCGCCATCACATTTTTATCCTGAAATTTGTTTTAATCGAAACCGAATTGGCATGTGCGCAAGTGCTGTTGCTAACAATGTTATTTTCAGCTAGTTAATTTAGTGCTGTTGCTGTCAATGTTGTTTTTATTTAGTTCATTTAGCTTGACATATACAACACAGTGCGTTGCTATCGTGGCAACTGGTAAAGATTGCTGTTTTGGGAACTGCTGAAAATCGTTGAATATTAGTGTAATAATAATATTACCAATAATAATAATAAACATATTTGTGAAGTGTCATAAGGTCGTAACTTTGGGGGCGCTGTCGGCAATCGGTTGTGTGTGCTAGTTATAGGACTTACGAAATAAGAATGTTTTTAGTATAGATTTGAATACAGACAGTGAGCCCATTTTAGTGACAGATGCAGGAAGTGGGTTCCAGACAGATGGCGCAGCGCATCGAAAAGAATGTTTCGCAAAGTCGGTGCGAGCGAACGGTTGGATGAGTAGTGGCGTAGCCGTCAAGTGTAGACTAGTGTCCATACATTGTAGAAAGCATCTGTGCAGCGCTGTGTATTCCGACGGATGGTTTTGAGTTGTCGTGTCGTGGTTGCAGAGGCTGTTCTGTTTGCTGGCAGCGCTGGCATGAGGCGGTCTTCATCATCTCGATGTCTGAGTGGAATTCTGTCGCCATTGTCTGCCACTGCAGCAGGTCTTTCCGCCACCAACCACTCGCTCTTTCTGAGGGAGGGAGGAAGCAACGTGGGTGGGCCAATACCAGAAGATGGATCATTTGTTTAAATGGATAGGTAGAAGAACTAGTAGAAGTGGATTTTGTAGCGAACAATCTGCAATATAATGTATGTAATTTACGGTCTTTTAGTTTGTTGTTAATTAATCGTTTCATTGGTGAATTGGGCAGTCAAGTGTGATCTTGCGCCCAATTTTGGTCACCTATTTCGAGAACATATTGCATTGAGTTAATGCACAGGATCTGCAACGCACAACACAAGCAGCGACTGATCACCTCTGTTTAATATGTTGGTCATACATTTTTCAGTGACACATTTTCTCGGTTGTGTCAGGGTGACTAGTTTATCGTTGCTTGTAAGTAGCTTCTTTTTGCGTCCTATTTTAAGTATTTTCTGTGCTTCACGTTTTTATTGTCCTGCATATTTCTTGTTCATGTTTTCTGTGTTGCTGGCAGTGGCCTTAATCCCAAATTCCACTAGACCGGACACGACACGCTCTCTAGCTGATACATTTTGGCCCAGGAAGATTTGTTGTGCACAAGTGTTGCTGTGTCAAACGTGTACACGTCGAACGTGTCAAAGAATGTCGACGTCAAATAGTCTCGTTCCCACCCTGCGTGTGTTCGCTTTTTTCATTCCTGGTGTGTACGTCCAGAGCACAGAATATTAAACTAGTACAAGTGATCACCATCGCTTGTTTGTCCGCCGTGTTGGAAACAAGCTCAACACGTTACTCACATAACTTGTCACATGACAAGTTATGTGTGTCGTGTTGATCAAAGTGGAATTTGGACATAAATAGGACGACAGGTGGTGTTTTTTGTTGATTTGTGTGTGTGTTGGTTGCACAGGGATGGAGGCGCTGGACCAGCAGTCTGGATTGAAGCGTATAGCGTCGACGTCTTCGATGGCTGGAATGGTCGGCAGCAGCTATGGAACCATCTACAACAATGTCTGGAAAGCACTGCAGCTGCTGTCAGCCGACCCGAGTCCACTCGTCACCGAAATGGCCAAGAGGCTGATCATTCGACTCAAGCAAAAAGTCAGTTGGCAGCATTTTCTGTCATTATTCGCGCTCTGACCGTCCGCGACTGCAGTTGGTCTGTGCGCGACCCAAGAATGAATTCTGGATTCTGTTGGTGGATTTATAGTGAGGCTGAAACACCCAATATGCGCGACGCAATCCCATAGTTGGCACCGCCCATGTAGTTTACTATAGGCTTTGGCGGCGGCGCCCACGGAGTTATATAAGTGGATGTTTTTAGCTGTAGAGACGGTCGTTGTTCAGTGTGGCTTCGACATAACAACGATTAAATACGATCTGATCTGTGTTTGCACAAGTGTTTGCACAAAATTATGCTAAAAATCCGTAGTCGCGGTCTACAAGCTAGATTGTGGTAGATTCTGTTGGTGGACACATTGCTGTTAACACATTGCTGTGTTGCTGATGCAGGCTTCGCTGGTTCCGAGCAGCAGAGCTGTGATTGGTCAGCGCAAGTCATCGGCACCGCAGTCTGCTCCAAGCAGTCCATCGAATCGACCCGGCACATTTATGCCAAAGTTGGCCGAAAATGGGTCAGTTTACTGATCGTGCGTTTGTATAAGCCATTCCATGCAATGTACTACAGTCACTATTGAAAGGCCTATGGATACATAGTATATAGTGGCCTCTTTTCTTAATAAATTATTTGGTTTTGGTACACTCTGCTCGGCTGAAACTCATATGTTCTGAATGGCAGTAACAGCGTCAAAATGCAAGTAAAGACAATTAAAGGTGGAAGAGATTCACACTCTGGTCTCATGGACGAATTAAAATGTCTGAAACGACTGTATAACAAGTCTGTGTGAGGTCTGTCGGCAGATGGTTATAAACTCAAGGTCCAGCTGCACTGAAAGCTCTTAAGTTGGTCCGTGGCGATTTGACAAGAAGCATACGAGGCGTTTATTCTGGTAGTAAAGGTTGCGTTTGTTGTGAATGTTAGTGAGTCGCAAGCCAGAGCCGACTCCCCGGACGCCGGTCGACCAAAGACCTTGCCACTAGAACAGTCGTCAACGCCACAGTCTCGTGGTGGAACTGCTACTGGTGTTGGTGGTACGCCGTCGAACCCTGCTGCTTCCGTTCCGTCACATTTGAAGACCCGACGATCGCTGGCAACCGAATCAGTCAGTTGAATTCACCGCTTCTTCGGCGTTGTTTTTATTTAGCAAATTTTGTTCAATTCCCTTTTATTTTGTTGTATTGTAATCGGCCTGGTCGGCCACTGCTGTAAGCCCCAGCCGTCTGCCATTCACATTCGCATTGTTGTCAGCAGATGCTGTTCTGTGTTTTTCGTCGTTTAATAGTATTAATAGTATTATTGGTTTTAATTGTATTTTGTTTTGAATAAATAAAATAATGTACAGTATTATGTTGTTTTTTTATTCTTTTTTTTCGCTTCTTGTTTTCGTACATGTTTTGTACTGTTAAGCCCTTCCATCCATGTTTTGTAGGAGATTATATGAGAATGATTGTTGATTGGCTGATTGATTGATGTATGTCGCGCTGCAAAACCATTGTGCCGTGATCTGTTCTCTTTTCAGTTAACAGAAATATGTTGTCAAATCCCGCATCAGTTGAAGTCCGAATGTTAGATCTGAGTTAACTACTAAAGAAATGACTGACCACATACGACCAATAACTAAAACCAGAAACGAACCAAAACTGAAAAGATTATAAAATAATGTAATTATGACGATGTGGATGTGGATGGTGATGCAATTGTGAATAGAGTTGGTTGTTTTGTGTGCAGATTGACGAGCGAGACGAAGAGTCTTCCGTAAACACCTCCGCGGTGCTGACGACCGAGTTCTTTGAGTGGTGTTGCAAGTACTTCACCGAGCCACTGATGAGCATCTCGCCTGAGAATGACCCTCATGGCACGGCCAGATTTGAACATGAGTTTCGGTTCCAGAGGGCCGCCAAGGCACAGAGGCACGCTGTCTACGACCAGCATAGGGCCAGTAAGTGTTGGTTTTGTATCTGAACAGATTGTCACTTGACATTGGTGCTGTGCATTCTGCAACAAGTAAAGCTCGTAGCTGTTTTTTGCCTCAAAAGAATGCATTTTTTAGTTGTATATCGAGATCGAGATAATTGTTCGTTATTTATTGAAGTGACTGAAAGTTATTATTCTGCTTTTTAACATTATTTATCGTCTGTTGTGTACGTGGTATTTGTCTCCACTTTGTCAGGTGTCAATTAGTTTGGCATTTTACTAATCAGGAATCCGCTCAAGCTGCTATCACCATGCATTAATAGTTCAGTTGTCAGAAACAAGATGGCAGAATGTTGAAGAGCCTTTCAAAGCCATGCATTTGTAATGTTGTTTTTAAAATATACAGTGGCTACTTCTATCAGTGTTTCCTGATAATTTTTCCTATTTTAGTGTGCTGTGCATGTGTTCTTTCCCACGTTACAAATATGTAAAGATCCCAGAAAGCATAAACAGTTGAAAGATATGCAGAAGAAAGCAAATGGCTACCACATTTTCCCGTACACATACGTACATATTTTGCGGCTTTTATGTGTCATTGTTTTCTGTCAGATAACCGTGCTGTCAGGTTCAGTTTGTCGTGAAATTGTTAATTATTCAGTATCCACACAGTTCGGCTGGTTTGGTGTAGTCACATTGTATTGTTGAAAAACTTAACATAAATTGTTGTGAAAAGTCCCGTGATGTTGTACAATACCATTATGAGTTTTCTACATGCTCTGATGTCTATATTCGTATCGTTACTGTCACTGGCGTGTCAAGTGTAGCAGTTTGCCACTGTGCATGTGATTTAAATTGTGCCGCAGAGAGCAGTCGTCTGGATGAGTTGATATTCAACAGTCGAAACCTCGGAGTGCCTTGCGTCGTCCGCTTTCACCCTTACGAACCTCATCTCGCCGTCGCTGACAAAGACCACATCAGGTTCTACAGTTCAGTTTTTTTGGACGCACATAGTAAGTGCGTATTGTGGAATGCTGTTGTTGGATAAGTAAATTGAAACGGCATACGACCGTTGATGGTAGTTGCATTTGACTTGTGGTATAGTTGATTTTCATTAGATTTTGATGTGGAGTTTGACACCCGTGTATACGGAACTGAATTACATCGATGAGGGCTGGTTTTTGTGTGGGTTGCAGAGTCCGTTTGTTAATGTCAGTAAATCGTCCTGGGGCAATTTAAGGTAACCTTTGTAACATAATCCAACCAAGTCTTACATCTTTTTACATCGATGAGGGTGTGAGTGAGTAGAGTTTAACGCCCCACTCGACACAATATAGGTCATTTCGGAGGCGGATTTAATATATACCCTTTTGCCAATGTCTGTTCGTGCAGTGCTGGGCCAAATAACATTTATCTGTATGTCGCATAACAGTGCATGTGATTTAAATGGCGTTTGTGCTGCACAACTGTGTACGTGATTTAAACTGCGTTTGTGCAGTGTGTGGGACTGGGAGCAGGGCAGCAGGCTGAGTGCATTTTCTGTCCGCAATCTTCGTCACACTCGAATCACGCACTGTGAATTCATCAATTCGCACGACCAGGCGATGCTTCTCACTGGCTCCGGTGAGTTGCGTCTTCTTATTGATGCAACTACTGTGCATTCACTTGTTTGATTTCGGTATGTTTTTGCATGTTTGTTTTAGCTTGCACCGTTGAGTCATTTCCCGTCATGTTTTGATGTAACATGATGTAACAAACTTAAATGAGCCCCCTTCAAGTTTTTGCTCCCTCCCCATTACTGCGGGTTATGAGCTGGCTCTGTTCCTTTGAGGGCCATTATGAACAGAAAGCAATGCGAGAGGGTTATTTATGTCGCTGGTCATCCACTACGACCGGAGTTTCCTGGTCAACGGTCCCGCTGTGTGGAACTGTCTGTTGGTTGTGCTACGTTCACCGGACACGTCACTGGACATATTTAAAGATAAACTGAAAACTTTCCTCTTCAGAACTGTCTACTGAATGCGCATTTGCGGCCTTGGCGAATTAGCGCAGTATAAATCACAATACTATTATTATTATTACTGAACAGGAGATGTACAAGACTCCTCCCAGTGTGTATCCGCCTCCGAAATGACCTGTGTTGTGTCGGGTGTGGTGACTTTGCAGATGACGGGAGTGTGAAAGTGTGGCGCACCTATGTGCCCGAAGCAGGCAGTGTGTCGTCGTCGGCTCAGTTGGTGACGGCGTGGCAGGCTCTGACCGATATGCTTCCAATCTCGAAAGGCTCTGGTCTCGTGATGGACTGGGACCAGACGTCGTCGCTCGTCTACACTTCGGGTGATGTCCGGATCATACGCGTCTGGGACACGGAAACCGAACTTCGAGTGCAGGTCTCGGTGTTTGTGGTTCAATGCTTAGAACTCACTGGGTGACACTGTCATCATCATCCTCATCATGGTCATCGTCACCATCATTACCATCATTATCATCATCGGTGACATAAAAAATAAATATGTACAGTGCCTGTAACAGTAAGCCTGCAAAATGGTTGAGATAAAAAAGAAAATACAATTTATTTTAAGAACAAAAAATTCAAATCAGTTAAATTAGAATGGGACCGAGTCAGTGAGCACTAAATTCGTGTTTAAATGTGAACGTTGTAAGAGATTGTGTCGCTGTTCTAACTTGATCGAATCCAAATTGTGTGTAGGACCGAAGAGGATTAGAACATTTGTACACAATTTATTTGCAAAAAAAACTAGGTACGAAACAATGAATTTATTGCTGACTCTGTTAAATAAGAATTTATAAGTCATAACAAACGTAGGACTATCGTTATTTTGTTTGGGAATGATGGTGACCTCAGATCAGATGCTTTGAACATTGTCTGCCTCTGCGTGACCATCAGCAACTAAGCCACACAGGTCTGCGTGTAAATGGCAGCCACAAACAAACTGATGTTTGATGCACTTATCGGGTGTGGTACAATGAAAATGGAAGTAGTATTAAAACGTGTGCGTAACCACTAATCAACCAGACATTGAATCTAACCCCGACCCTAACTTTAGTAAGCAATAAGCATTCAACTAAATGTAGTCGCATGCCTACTTATGCAGATGAAATACATAAATATAAATAAATATAAATTCATAAATATAAATGTAAATTATAAATATGAATCATACGAGACACTGTGGTTTCACAGTTTTAAAACTTTCAGTTGTTATAGTATGTCAGCCGCACTTTTCCGATCGTTCTGTGTGCAGGATCTTCCAACTGGTGCTGACAGTTGTATGACCGGCTTGTCAGTGGATCCAGCCAGTCGAAACGTGGTTGTTGGCGGCTGTGGTGATGGAACGGTCCGCGTCTTCGACAAACGTCTTTCTCCGTCCGACTGGTAAACGATTGCTTGCTCGCACTGTTTTGTCTCTGTCTCACAGTGCAGGTCATCAGCCTCAAAAGTGAAGTGAGATTCGTGCCATCTTTGCCTCTAAGAAGTACACTTGTGTTTTAAGATTCCTCATCTCAACATTTATTTCAGTGTTTTCATAGTTCTACTGACTTCGGTGGTGACGGTGGGTTGGGCAGTCTGGCTCATGGTAGATCAGGCACTTAGTAACTTCAGTAATATTAATGATGATGATAATAATAATAATATTGTTCCATACTGTCTGTTTGTAGTGATTTTGCAAAAATGTTTTTAAAAATCAAAACTCATTGGTGATGTGAAATGCTGATCTGCTATCGCCGTGTCAGTACTAAAATTTCGGTGACTGAAATGCTTGCACAGTTTTCTGCAGTCCTGGCTACACACGTGTATCCAGCAGTTTTGCAGACCACGTGGCTGCTGTCTGTCAGAGCAGCTACGACCGGTCGTCTGCTGCTGAGAGATGCCACGAAGACTGCAATTCCAGATGACCGGAACCAGCAACACACTGTGCTACCACGGCATCACCGACGAGCCGCCTCCTGTCGATCCGGAATGCTGAAGCTCGGTTGGTGAAGACCACTCACAGACACCCGCCACCAGAAGACTGCAGTCGGCTGAGACTCACACGCTTCTTGTCAGTCGGACGCGCGCCAACTTCACCGACAGAACCTTCAGTGCAGCTGGACCTCGAGTCTGCAACTATCTGCCGATGGACCTCAATCAGCCGCACTTGTCATACAGCCATTTCAGGCAGTCGCTGAAGACGTTTCATTTGGTCATTTGGTCTATAGCGCAGTGTAAATCCTGTTTAACCTCGCTTCACAATTCCTTTTACTTACTTACTTTCTTACTTGCAGGTATATCTGCGATTTTTGCAGG
>Ga0056115_1001387_pt1 | contig 11489 bp, 9 predicted proteins | sample WorMetOlspDAHAB1_FD_77007 | JGI IMG/M metagenome (GOLD analysis project Ga0056115, IMG submission 77007) | Marine gutless worms symbiont microbial communities from Max Planck institute for Marine Microbiology, Germany - Olavius sp. DAHAB.1 ... | reverse complement strand
TCAGTTTACATAATAACTATCGAATCTCGCAAAAATCACAACCGTTTTGCATACGCCAATAATTGTCAGTTCTAGATAGTTTTTAATTTCTGAATTTCAGTCTGTATTAAGCTGTCTGTTGGACATGGACAATGGATTCAGTACAAAGCAATGAAAGCATGGTCGTCGTCGCTCGTCGATCACTCGCAATAACATTGTATTATGGAAAAAATGTGATTTGAAATGATTTCAGATCAAATCACTAAATTTCAAATCAAATCCAAATCAAATCATTATTCTTCAAATCAAATCATTATGTGTGATTCAATCATGATTTAAATAAAATCATGATTTGGATTTGCCCATCACTGGTTTTAATCCATGGTCGTTCTGTTTATGTGTAGACTATAGTCACTAGAAATGTTTGCAAGTAACGTCAATACACGTTTTAGATTACGATTACGCAGCAACCGTTGTCGTTGTCGCCTAATGACACTCTGAGCAACTGTTGACCATTAATTGGAAATACTGATACGAAAATGATAAATTAATTTGTGCGAGCATCATAATAGGCGAAAAGGAACTAACCGTATGGTGCATAACTAACAGGTCACCAACAATTTTGGTATCGGCAAGAAAACCGTAAAAATGTCATTATGTAATAAATTAGGTTTGCTCGGACGTAATTAGCATATTGAAGAAGAAGATTTATGCATAGACCGTAAGGTCCGTCGCGAGGGAGCTCATCTCCTGAGCCGTTGAGGGTTAGACCCAATTAAGCTATAGCACACACTAAGCCAGTAAGCCAGCAGTCCTGGTAACAGGGCTCACTACTACGCAAAACTCACCGTTTCTTCCCCAAACGGGACCAAAACCATCGCCAGTACTCAGCGCACCCACCCACGGAGGGATGGCCAGGCTGAGTGTGCCTGAGTGGCCTGGAAAATACTAATACTAATAGTAGAGTGGTAGACCCGCCGGGCTGAACGTAGCTCAACTTTGTTGATGTGATCTTTACTCCAACCAGCCACCAAAACATTACTAACAGACTGCATACCATTTATTACGAAATTAACATCGAATCAACATTGCTTGCAGCAACGCAAACGCATTTGGTCCACACAATTCAATGTTACGTTCGAAAAGTGCATAAAAATCAGTCAGCTGCGTTTTGCAATGAGCGATATGACCGACATTAAGACCGCGTGTATACACACAAATGACACAACCACAAGAGACTGGCCTGTCGTTAATCTTGTTGCGTCGTATATATACACACACAATCACAGCAGGCCGCTGGGAAACGCGGCGCCAACAGAAACAGTATAAATATGTGATACCATTCGCGAATAGTAATAATAATCTGCCGCCGGCATTAATGCATTGACGTTGTTCCGATTTATGCTGCGCGCGCCTTTCTTTACGCATTCAATAGAATCTTCTTCGTTTTCTTCTTTTGACATTCCACTTTCAGCATGTTTCAAACAAATTCGTTCGCCCAATTTCCATTACATCTCGCGTCGTTTGTAGCTCTTATCATCAATTTTACTGTTGTTAATTTTTCCTTTTTTTCTTTTACCTGTCGTTGTGCTACCACGTAACATTGAAATTAAGTATGTCATCATTAGGACTGATAATTAAACTCGCTATTTTGAAGTATTTATTATATTTTAAACGCGAATTTCGTTCCCAGTGTTATTCACTTCAGACGCGACACATATCTTCGACGTTTCAAGTCAGTTCTTTATGCGCCGGCAACGCAACAGTGAAATGTAAACAATATAATCAGCATATAACTGCAGAATGAACACACAGTCGCACGCAGCGGTTTATAGTTTTACGTTTGCCTTCCCGGCTGTTGTCTCGTGTCAGAACTACTGCTAATCTCGTTACTTCAAAACCGACTGCAACAAAAAAAAACGCCACTGCCAAACGCTGGGTGGTTGACCATCTCACGATTCTGCTGCTGTAAGTTGGAAATTTTGAAGCGACGCGATTGGTTTATCGTGAGACCATAAAAACTTCCACAACGAAACGGTCAAAATACACGGGCGCCCGAAAACTTCGGCGTGCGTTTTTTGAGGGCATAATTTCGGCACATCGGTGATGTTTTGACGATTTTTTACGGATCACCATGTAACGTACACGTAGCGACGTCATAAACCTCGTAAAGTGCACGCTCTGAAGAACACAATGTGGATATCAAAACCGCAAATAAAAACCAGATCAATGTCATTGTCGGCCAATGTGGCGTCATCATAGGTGGCGCGGGCGACCCAACAGTGGCGACATTTGGATGGGTGTTGTCGACTTCTGGACAGTGAGACCGGATTCCAGCGGAGTTCGCGACGACTCGGCATTGCGCATGCGCGACCGGAAATAGTCGGCGGCCGGGTCGCGCAGCGCGCTCTCGTTCAGCCTCTCAATCAATCGCGCTTCGGACCGCAGCTGGTATTGGCCCTCGTCGTCGCCACCGGAAGTGGGTGGTGACGTCATCGACGGGGAGGAGGGTCGGGTCGCTATGGCGGTCGCCGGCGGAAGGCAGAACTTGCGTTCGACGGCGAACTTGGGCACCCGCCACTCCTGGTTTAAGTCGTCCCACTCGCTCTGCGCTCGAACCCGTTCCAGATCGGCGTAGTTGGAATCTCGTCGTAGCGACGGAACGATCTGCTCCACGACAGCTTGATACCACTTCACCGTCTGGTTCTGTTTTCGAATCGTGTCCAAGTAGTCCATCCGGTCGAACTCAAACTCCGCCTGAACGCAGTGTGAGTGCTATTCAAAGCTCATGCCTCTGTGAGATGCCTCTAAGTAAGTAAGGATATTTCTATCAGTAAGAACCGGTTGCATGAACGGCACTTAAATTAAAGTGTCACCTCATCATTTCGCGTCACGCATTACGTCATCTTGAACGTCATTTTGTATGCGTTTTACAAAATAAATGGTGACAAATTGACGTTTATCGTCATGTCATTCTTAAAACGCATACAAAACGATGTTCAAGATAGCGTATTGCGTGACGCGAAACGATCTCAAGTGTCACATTTAAGTGACGTTTATGTAACCGGGCCTTCAACACTGCTCACTTTGCCCAGATTGCATTCTGTTCCACACGCAGTTCCAGACACGATTTCGACAGACTCGGTGTCGCCAATACGTAGCATTCACAAACCAACAAACAAAAAAGATAAGAAAACCCCAGAAAAGCACATAAAAAAACAAAACAATGTAATTATTACACTTGGGTTTTCTACACTCATGCTGCCTCTGTCACTTTTCAAGGACCTTGGTTAAGCTACAGCGTTCTACGCAATCGCACTTCAGTTTTAACACTTCACATCAACTCACTGCCATTATTGTCACCAAAGTATTTTTTAATTAAAACATATAACAAATATCAATATCTGCCAATGCAGAAAAAATACAAGCATTGACTCCGTAATTAAATGACTCGTGTTTTGCTAAGTGTTACAATTATAGAAGGAAGGCGTTTTTGCGACACACGACAAGTTTGTGCTGCATATACATAGGGTGACGGACGTAATTCGGTCTAGAATAGTTATCACCGCCATGACGGAGGTATGCAGCAGTGTAACGCGGTTAACTTTCGTAGGCATATAGGCCTACATGCTCGCATATTATTGTGTGCGTTTAATTATACAAACGTCGAATTGCACGGTCTGCGAATAACTTCGGCATAATAAATTTTCATTCTACTACATTTTAACTCACTCTTCGTTCGCATTAACTTATACCTCCAACATGGCGGCGTGGTTTTAACGACGTCATTGCACCGCATGTGTTCTGCATATGACTTTCATGCTAATACTAGGTCGTCAGTCGGACGCGGACCAACTTCGGCGACAGAGCCTTCAGTGCAGCTGGACCTCGAGTCTGGAACTATCTGCCGACGAACCTTAGACAGCCGGACTTCTCATACAGCAGTTACAGACAGTCGCCGAAGACATTTATTTATTCAGTGGAAACAGAACGCAGTGCGAACCAACTGCCCCTCTAAACTGCGCTTTAGAAATCCTCTTACTTGCTTACTTGCTATTGTATTTTTTACAGCACAATGCAGTGCACGGTGCCTGAATGTCGCTGATCTCTCGATCCAGACAGTCGTTCTGTGCTCTCAGTCGTTGTATGGCAGTCGTCTTGGCCGCGATTTCGTCTTGCGCGCTCGCAAACACGTCGTACAACGCCGCCGGCGGAGGAACAGTCGCCACTGTCGACTTGTGTGCTTCTTCGACGCGCTGTCGTTGCTGTTCGGCGTTCAATTTCTCGCGGCGAAGCTTCTCGCGGATGAAGCCGCAATGCTGCTCGTCGGTGAGGTCCCGCCCGCCCCGAATCACCATGTCCTCGAGCGTCTTGAGACGCCGCGCCACTGCGCTGTCCGATCCGTCGGGGCTCGTCCGACCGGCGGACCTCAACATCGAAGACTTGCTGTTCACGTTCAGCGCAGACGCCTGCTCCCCAAGTCTGGACTCAGACCGCAACGGGGTTGGCTCAAAACCGTGGGCCTGGACACTGTCTGGCAGCCGCATGGCGGCATTCAGCTCCGAGGTCCGTGTCTTGATGAGTTGATCCAGACGACAGTTCAGCTCCGTCTCGGTGAGTTTCCCGTCCTCCATCTCCCCAATGATGCGCCGCTCTTCGCGCTCGAACCTTCCGTTTATGACTTCCACCAGCACGTTCTGTCTGTCCGCCGCCGCTGTGCCGCTAACCCGCCGGTACTCGTCGAAATAGCGCTCAGCGGCCGTTTTAATCAACCGCGGCGCAAACCTCCTCTCCACCTTCCCGGCTTCCACGTCTTCCGAAATCTTTTGACGCTCTTCCTCAAACTTTTTCCAGACGGACGCGTACTCGGAGCGCTGCGCGGTGACGACATCACGGTGAGCTTTCAGCACGTGGAGATCATCCTTCACGCGGTCCATCTGGCCTTCAAACTTGGCTCTGATCTCCTGCTTTCCCTCATCCAGATCCTCCTCGGGGAAGACTTGCGCCGCCCGCGAGACACTGTCCTGGTATTCCGTCTTGATCCGGTATATCACCTTCGCCAGTTCGTCCCTCGTTCGCCGGAAACCTTCCAGTTCTGCGCTGGCGGCGGAAACCGCCGCTTCGTGGCAGGCGACAGCATCTCTTTCTAGTTTCTCCGCTTCAGCGGCGGTTGGTTCCTTCTCCGTCACGCTGACCTTAGAGTACCGGTCCAGTGAGCTAGTCACCAGCTTCGACTGGACACTGGAAACCAGTTCTAAACTACTCCATGTCCGGACGGTGTTGTTTTTCTCCGCCACAGTGCTACCCAGACGACCATCCACTGACCCAATCTTCATCTCATCGGTGAGGTTCTCGCTGGAAAGCGGCGAACTGGAAATCGACGAACTGGCGACCACCACGGAGGACTTGGCGGCACCCAGGCGTGCTTCGTACTCTTCCTTGAGGTTTTCCATTTCCGCCTGGACGCTCTGCCGACTGGTTTTCATCGCCTCCAGTTCGTCGCGTATCACTTTCATGTTCGTCTCGTACTCGGATCTCAGGCGCTCCCGCTCGGCTTCCAGACGTTGCGACGGAACGGAATTTTCGACGGAGAACATGGCCGCCTCGTACTGGCGCCGGAGGGACTCCATCTCCGCCTGGACGAGGTCTCTGCCGCGCCGCGTCGAGTCCAGCTCCAGTTGGACCCGCTTCATCTCGGCGTCATACAGCGCTCGCAGCTGGGCAGCCTGCGACTCCACGCGAGCGGCGAAGTCGCGCTGCAGCTCTTGCTGCTTGGCGTCGGCTTCCGCTCGCAGTCGGGCGATTTCCCCTTCCGTTTCGTCGCTACTGGCGCGCGCTTCCGCCAACTCGGCAGCCATCTTCTGTATCTTCTTCTCGTAGTTGACGGCGATTTGCTGAGTCTGCGCACGAATCTCTTCCTCGTCTGGAACCTGGACGTCGCACGAACAAAGTCAAGGTCACGCCGTCAAGGTCAAAGAAAGGGCAGAAGACCTACACAAATGACACCACAAGACACGTAGCCACCATCAAGGTCACTGCGATGGGCAGATGACACAGAAAATCGCACAGAAATGAGGTCACAGTCAACGAAATAAGGTCAAATAAGGTCAACGTCACTGTCAAGGTGAAAGCAAAGATGGCTGACCTAACCTCCGCAGAAAATGAGTTCAAAGTCAAAAATATACAAATAAATATCAAAATAAATATCGAAATAAATATCAAAACCTGCATACAAGGTCAAGGTTGCCAAAAAGAGAAAAATAGTGATACAGAAACAGCAAGAGTTTGGTACTCGTGCATACACCACCAATATTATGTGATTCTCTTGTAAACATCAGTTAATGTGAATGCGTGCACAGCTAAGAGGAAACAAAAGAACAGAATGTAATCGTTTTTCCAATAGAGTTAACAGTCGTGCAGTGTACATACAGGGTGGCCCAAAAATTTGGCACATTTTTGTACACATTATAACTTCATCAAATATTGACCAATTTTCAACCCTTTTCCACTTTCAGAATTTGTAATAATACCATCACTACAGATCCCACCGCCCTCAAGTGTGTCGCTACACTACCTTGTGAAATATCAGTGTCTTAAAAGCAACAACTGAAAACAAGACGACTTCTGTAACAACACATTTTAAAAGTGCGTCGTACAGCAGCAAGGCGGACACACTGAAATTTGATGTAAAAACTGCAGGATGTGACAGTTACTTTAGACAATAACTGAGACAATAAACACGTTGTTTCCTGTTGTTAATTTCTTAAAATATGTTGCTACAAGAGTCTTGTTTTCAATTGTTGCTGTAAGACATTGGCATTTCACAAGGTAGTGTAGCGACACATTTGAGGTGTGGCGGGATCGTTAGCGATAGTATTATTACAAATTTTCTCCTGATTCTGACAGTGAAAAAAGTTTGAAAAGTGTTCAATATTTGATGAAATTATAAGGTGTACAAAAAGTGTGCCATGTTTTGGGCCACCCTGTAAAATTTTATATGAAACTGTGTTTTAATATAATATAATGCCCTTCTCTCGTTTCTTTCTACTAACAGACTGTCGTGTTCGTGGTAAAATTTGGAATGAAAATATCGAACGAATGTTATAGAAACAGCCTGGCCTACGAGAAAACATCGTCCAAATCACCCTATCGGAACAATCCTGTACAATCCTTTGTTCGTATTTGCATCAACCAATGTATCAATGTAATACATAATAGCTCAAATCTACGCGTAATGCATTATAATTAATAGGCCAACAGCCGTACAAAGGAGAGCTGGTACCCGACGGCGATTGGGTCGAACAATGGACAGTCAACTGTTATTTCTACGGGCGGAAGTGTGCATTATAAAAGCAGACGTCGATAGTACAGTGTGTGTGTGTATCAAATGACGGGCCATGGAAGCTCCAGACAGTGGGAACTGCTTACTGCATCGTTCCACAATCCTCCTCCAACAACAGAACAATTCGGCCACAGACTGACCATATCGCTGCCTACATCGGGGCAAGGTTAGATAGCGAGCTCGAGACTGTCATCGGCCGTAAGAAACAACGCGTGTTATAATTCTCCCCAACGTACAGCTGAACTCAACAGCTAGTGACAATGGCAACGGAGAGCAGTAAAAATACGTGTGCATAACCACTAACCAACCAGACACTAAACCTAATCATAATCCTAACTCTAACCCTAGCCATAACCCTACTATTAAACAGCATGCCATAGACCCTTAAATATAGCCACGTCCTACGTATCCAGAGAAATTCACGCGAGGCAATGTTGTTACACCACTTTTACTGCTTTCCTTTGTCACGTGGCGTGCAAATACGTTCCTCCAAGACTCCGTACAAATTTTTGCGAAAGAGCCTTTTCACACACTGGGCTCGCAGCATGAATTCTTTACCAAGGGACGTCAGAGACGCACCCTTCCCAAACATTTGAAAGCAAAACTCTAAATATACCTTTCCTCCGTGTTTATAACTGTTATTTTTTAGTACACTCCGGTATCGTTTTATTGACTTTTATAATGCACCCTTGTTCTTGCCTTTTCTTTGAATTCGGAGTACATGCAGGGTGGCCCAAAAAGTAAGCCACCGCCGAACTATCGATAAATTGTGTTGCAAAAAATCGTAATAAGCTAGCCAAAGAGACAATCGCGCAGAATAGTATTGCCACTTGCTCTTAAATATGCTACGTGTGACAATTTGTGACGTCAATTACCTTGCTCGATGTGCGTCGTATAAGGTAAACGAGGTCAGCGCTTGCTTCTTCCATCAATTCGCCTTACCCAGCTGTGAATTTCACTACCAAACCTTCTTTTACGCGCAAATTCGTACTTAAAAATTTATGTCATTGCCTACCATATTTTCTCCTTTTTTCAAGATCTCAATTACGATTTTATCACATATACTTCTTTGCCCACATCCCAGCTTCAAATACAGTAACTGATGATGACGTCGCAAATTACGTCTCGCACAGGATATTTAACACCAACTTATTACACTCCAGTGCTTCTTTTACACTCAACGTTATTGCGGAAAAATCAAGTCTGGGCGATGAGTTTCAATACGATTTAATGATAATTCGTTAGCGACTTAGGCTACTTTTTGGACCACCATGACGAAGACGACGACGAAGAAGAAAATTTTATATTCACCGAAATCCTGTAGCATGTTATTGTACGTTATTGGTGTTAAGTAACTGATGATGATGATGGCAGTGGTAATGAAGCTGAACTCACGTGGACGATCTTCTCGATGATCTGAGGCTCCGGTGTCGCAGGTCGCGGTATTTCCTCCCGCGAAGCTGGCGACCCAGACCGATCCAGCATCTCCTTGAGACGCCGAATCTCGTCGAGGTACTGTCGAATGAGCGCGTCTTTCGGATCCTCGTTGATTCGCGGCCGGTTCTTGATGCTTTTGGCGCGGTTGGCGTAGCGCAGCGTGCTCAGCGTTTCGTCATAGTTGTTGTCGGCCGGCGACAGGCAGGCGATCATCAGCGTCTTGGTGTTGCCGCCGAGCGAGTCCTGCAGAAGCCGGGTGAGTTTCGAGTCGCGATACGGAACGTGCGTCGAGCGTCCGTCGACCAGCGCCGATATGACGTTGCCGAGCGCCGACAGCGACAGATTAATCTTGGTCGCCTCTTTGAGACGGTCCCCCACCGCGCCCGTCTTGCTCTGCCGCTCGCTCCCGGCCAGGTCGACCAGGTTGAGCTTCGACGCGCGGATTTTCGATCCGCCGGCCGGGTCGTCGCAGCGTTCCAGATGAATCGTGAAGATGGAATGACTTCGCGACGAGACGGCGTTCATCGCCGTCGACCCGGTCGCGCGGTTCTTCCAGCCGCGGTTCATCACCACCTCGCACGTGGACACGCTCGACACCGCGTGCATCGACAGGTCTTTGACGAAGACGTCACCGTCAGGCCGCTCTCTCAGTTCCAGACGCGCTTTCGGATCCTCGCCCAGAAGGTCGCGCACCTCCTCGTTGTAGATCTCCAGAAACGAGGCGTGGATGAGGTAGCGCGTTTCTTCGGCGACGGCAACCGTGTCGAAAATCTGGTCGAAAGCGCGCGGGATGAGTCCCCGCTGAGTGGCCGGATCCACAACTCCCTGCATGGTGAAGGTCTTTCCGCCGCCGGTCTGGCCGTACGCAAACACCGTTCCATTGTAGCCTTCGGTCACGCCCTCGACCAGAGGAAACGCGATGTCCAGGTAGACCTGAGGTCAACCAAATAAGTTCACCTCCCTGCTTAAGTTAGCCCGTATTCGTTAATAAAATTACCGTATCTATTTCTAGCATGCATTTGACATGGCATTGTGTGTATTTCTTTCTTCTGGATCGATTAGTTTCAGACTTTAGAGTTTGTCTGGTTGCTTTTTGATAGGGGCATAATGCCACATCCTAACCCTTCAGTCTCATTTTAATACTGTGTTGTATAATTATATGTTGGTTGGTTAGTTAGTTAGTTAGTTTGCGAATAAGGCGTTATGCCTGTAGGCTGCTAGGCCGAGTACAAAGTCGCAGCTGTAAGAATAACAAAGTAAGACGGGAAACAGCGGCTGAACAAAAACGGCTTCAGCCTCTTCCTCTGTCTGCAGAGATGGCGCGGAAATGACGTAAAGTGGCAAACTGTTCCAGGTGTGTGTAGCAGCAACAGAAAACGCTCTATCACCAATGGTGGACAGCCGCGTTGGCGGTACGATCAATGCACATGATGATGACGATCCTCAGTCGTTGCCTTACAATGACGTCAGCTACACGTCGATGTTCGTCGTATTAAACAGTCTATGATTTTATAGTATTTTATTCATCGATTTGGCTTATGCCACAAGTGTGTTTTAATAAACTTACTTACTTACTTTTAAATAAATATTTTGTTGTGTTTGTGTCCCCCTGTCGGTCTTGTATTTTTCTGAACAGTGTGAACTGAAATAAATGTATTGGGCGAAATTCCACAGGGAGGTGAACTTCTTTAGTAGACCATGCAGACCTGCTCGTTGGTCGCGTCTCCGCCATACGCTCCGTCGAACGTGAACGTCTTGGGTGGCGCTTGAGGGTCCTTGGCGTTGGTGATGTGGCACTGGCCACTGTCTGGATCCACTTCGAGCACCTGCCGACATTCGAGCTCCTTCTCGCGTCGGTTCATCGGGCGACATTTCACGACCACTTTCACCGCTTCGCTCATTGTAAAACTCGACCCCCAAAACAGTCGCAAAAACAAACGACTATGCACTACCTAGACTTCCTACATCTGACACACTCCGAAGATGGGAAATTCCGAGATCACATCTCACCGAGCGAACGTCAAATGTCGAATATTCACTACATTTATTCTCTGTTTGACGCGAACAGTTCAATAAACGCAAACAACGCTGGTTCTGTCCGGGCAGTCATGACAGCTAGATATTTCGATCACGTGTCTTCAATCTCGCCTCATTTCTACTAACAAACTCAGCGAACTACCGACTCGACCGACCCTCTAGTCTGACGGTGGGTAGGCCCAATGACAACAGTATCAATCCGGCATCGCTACTTTTCCCCATCATTATCATCATCAACACTGCCGTCTCCTTGGCGCTGAATCCAATGACGTCATCATTTCTTGCGCATCAGTTATCGGTCCGCAAACGACGACAATTACTACGCAAAACGAGCTTAGATAATTCGATATTCGTCACACAACAATAAGGAAAACACCAGTAATATATTTTTCATATATTGTAGTTATACACGCGCCGTTTTACGTCCAAAGCCTTTAAATCGATGATGGTTTTGCAAAAAAAAACAGTTGACGACCAACAGAAAAGCGTTGTGTTGATGAACGCCGTTTGTATTACGTCTAATTTATTTGCACCAACAGATAGATAAAACATAACAAAAGAAACAAAAAAACAACAACAAGCGGCCGATGACAAGCAGGTCACTGTCCTCATCAGTCTCGATCTGTCGGCCGCTTTCGACACAGTTGATCACGAGGTCCTGCTCCAGCGCCTCCAGTCTGAGTTTGGCGTGACT
>Ga0056115_1001386_pt1 | contig 11491 bp, 11 predicted proteins | sample WorMetOlspDAHAB1_FD_77007 | JGI IMG/M metagenome (GOLD analysis project Ga0056115, IMG submission 77007) | Marine gutless worms symbiont microbial communities from Max Planck institute for Marine Microbiology, Germany - Olavius sp. DAHAB.1 ... | reverse complement strand
GATCTGCGACTACTCATCTACGGGCTAAGGCGTCCTTCTGGAACACCGGCTTTAGTGTCAGTACGGCAACGCTCCGACGACTACGCCAATGAAGAAGTTATTTCTACCATCTGTAATTTGTGTATATTGTTCTACATACAATAGAGAATTTGTGAGAGTTTGTAGGCAGAGTGGAAATAATAACATCAAACGCTATGTTGTCAGTGACATTAACCCAGAATACATTTGTTTACATTAAGAGTTTTACGGTTTTAAAGTTTGCTGCAACACTGTTGACGAAGGACGCCGAATAATGACGACTTTATTACACCCGAAGGCCTCTGCCTTCGGGCGTAATAAGTTGTCATTAACAATATACTGTACACGAAATACGCAGATACGAAAAAAAACTAGATCAGCTGGGGCCCGATTTACAATGAATTCTAAGTTTATCTTACGTTTGTCATAAATTCCACTTATCATAAGTAGCTCCTAAGTAGCACTTAGGATTCTTTGTAAATCGGGCCCCTCAGTTCAACAGCCTAACAGTCCTCATATATACGACGGATAATAGCGGGCTTATTCTGCCTAAAGCAAACAGACATTAAAATCCAGTCAGAACAGTTTAAACGCACACTAGACCATAGACTATTGCGTAAAATATTGCGATCCGCATACCTCAGGCGGAAATATAATTGACGACATTGTATAGGCTTAACTGCGTTGCTTTGTAAACTGCCTTCCTCTGTAGCCGCCTAACGGCTTTATGGCGCTTTATAAATTTTGTATTATTATTATTATTATTATCATTAAACTAGTGTCAGTATTTAGTGCCTGTGGCTTTATACTAGCCATTGTAAAAACAACGACAACAATAGCAGCAAATGTGTAGTGCCATGTAGTCAACAGATGCAAAACTGTTTACGTAGATTATATGCCGGCTGTGTTGGTTTTTTGTCACACGATTTATTTCGTGTTGTGATATATAGGTGCATGTGATGTTGTAGGTTCACCCAAAACGAAGGAAGCAGCCAGCAAAACGGCTGACAGTTCGGTGGATTCTGTAGAACGAAGTGGTAAATTATGTAGTGCTCCTAGCATTCTTTCAAGCATTTATTTCCGGCTTACTTCGGTTGTTTTCGTTATTATTGCAGTATTGCATTTGTAATTTCAGTTGAGGTTATTCTGCCACCAAAAGATGAAGGGGCTGTGGCAGTTGTTGGGGTCCTAACAGATCAGTTATTTATTGAGTGATGTGCATACAATTTTTAACACTTACTAAGAACGAATGTCCCCTGAAACTATACGCATTTTTCTCGAAGATCGCTCAAGGGGTTCATCAGATGTTGGTCAGGATGGATTCATGTTTTGGGTTTTTTTGCCCAAATCCCAAATTTGGATCAACCCTTGTGAAATTTGGCAGGAGAGCACCCTACAAAATTTCACTAAGATTGGTCTGGGATTTTGCCCCTGTGTGGCGAAAAACCTCTAAAACAGCTCATAAGTAGTAGCCAAATTATCGTATTTTGTAACGAACAAACGACATGTCTGCATGCTTTGTATGCTCATAAGATATATTATGTTGCACTCCCAAATGTTTTGGATCCAACCCCTAGTCACGGAGATAGGGTTGTGAAAAAAATTTTGGATGGTCATCAGCAAATGTCAGATGTTGCCGAATTTTTGCTTCTAAATCCATCGTTTAGAGACCGATATGCACCAATTTTAAACACTTACCAAGCACTAATTGTCGCTGAAATGCCGCATATTTTGTGGAAATTGTGCAAGGGCAAGGGTGCATCCCTGTGGTGTGACACAGTTGGGCATGATGACTGCAAATATTGTTTTTTTTTTGCCCTAAAATATTAACTTTTGACCGAACTTTGCGAAATTTGGCCCAAATTTTGCAAAGATCGGTCTGGGCCATACAAGTGTCATTGCATAAAAGTAAAATTGCTTTCCTGTCAGGAGTATTGGTATGTGAAAACATATTGACACTTGACAGTATCACATTGTTACGCTGTATTGTTTGCATGAGTTAACCAGCGTTAATATAGCAGAAAAATATTGACATCTGAACTCTTGCTACCATGGCGCCCGATTTATAAATAATCCTAATATTTTCTAAGTTTATTATCAGTTGCTCTTAAGTTTGTCATAAGATTCTTTGTATATCAGGCCCTTGTACTTGTTTCTTATTTAGTGCAATAGTATTACGTTATGGGCCCTCTATATGGCTTCATGTTAGTGATCATTAGTGATCATAATGAATAATTTGGCACATACAGACTTTGATGCCACACAATAAATTAAACTTAGCAAGTGCAGCCTGCTGGTGTTGCTGTGGATCATACTGCCAGCCTCCATTTCTCAGCCTCTTTAATTCCTGTATATACTTATATATACCGAGATCTGTTGAACGCAAAGTTGGTGGTGTGTAGCGCGACGACAAGAAATCATAAAACTAACGGAGCAGTTGACAGTTGCAATGATGCGTGGCGACTTTGACACGTTCTCGTGAGTTGACTTGTCTCGACATGTAATGTAATTTAGTACAGTAGCTTTTCAATTAAAAATGGCACAGAAGTTAATGATAATGTTCTTGCTTTGTGATGCACACAAAAGGTGTGTGCCTTGGTATTTCATGTCTCTCATTTGTCTTGCATTAAATTTGCTGCAGCATGTCTCTGAGCGTAGTTTGATTAAGTTGCATGCCAGTAGTTGCGTGAGGGAGGGGTATCTTATGTTCAGCATTGGGTCTGTGTTGGTTTTCATCCATATTGATTGATAACCTGATCAGAATGACAGATGTGCTTGAAAACTCATACTGTGTTGATGGTATCTGTTTTATCAGTGTCGTCTTGGAAAAATTCTTCAGAATCAGTTCTTTGTTTTCTGTGTACCTAATCACATTAGTATATTGTGACTGCGACATAATCGTCTTTTTCTAGTTTCATTCTTGTATTTAGTTTCTGTTGATGTGTGAATCTGTCTTTGCATGCTGTGGTTTATAGGAAGTTAGCCGACCCACAGATGACGTGCTTTGAATGCGAGGCCAATGGTAATTTGATTGAGGGACTTGCATTCCACAAGTTCTACTTTGAAAATGGTATTGTATACATTTCTCACTGGAATTATTTGCATTTTTGCTCTTTGCACTCTAAATGGCAACGTTAGATTAATTTCTTTGAAAACTGAAATGTTTCACTTACAAAAACCAGTTACTGTCGGAAAGTAATTCTAATACTTATTTTGTTTAGTTAGTATTATTTGGCTGTGAGAGGCAAAATACAAAGTACAAAGTAATTCAGAGGTTTATAATCCCAGTTTACTTACTTTGGACGAAGCTGTGCATTAATGTTCAGTATCAACACTGTGTCTCTACACTATTTGTATGAAAGTCTGTGTCTTTTTGCTATATAAATACTTCTCCTGTATCTAGGCAAATGCTCTCATAGGCGCAGAAATGGAATAAAGATTATTTCATGCAGACGTATTGGCCCACAGGATGCAGGTCAGCAGTGATCCTGTCTCGCTCAACTTTTATTATAGATACAAATTACACTAACAGTGTTACTATGGTGCAAAATACATTTAATAAATAGGTAATATACAGTATGAATTTGAAACACTTGAAACATTTATTACTCCACAAATTGTCTGTTGGTAGCCAGTGATTGATTGCGTGTGGCACGGTTGCAGTGTTGTCGAAAAACAATAAGACTGCAATGAATACGTTCATTTTGAAGCCTCACGTACACTTCCTGTCAGACGATGCTGCTTGTATGGCTTACATTCGTTTGACACAGTACATTGACAGGTTTGTCTGATGTGTGTTTATACACATGATTGCAGTTTGAAGTGCATTTTGCATAGACACCATTTGCCTGTGTAGTCTGGAGAACACTAAAATAAGTACACGTTGTTGGTTGGTTGTGTCATAAGAGGCAACAGAGTCATGGTAGTTATTTTGTTGTTTTGAGTTATGTGTCCTCTTCTGCTTTCTTGTCTTTTTCTCTGTTTCTCAAATTTCTTTCACTGTTTCATTCTCTAGAACGTAATATATTCGTCTATCTGGCTAATGTCAAGCTTTAAATAATCTAATTTTCAAGGCCACTATAGTATATAGCCTAATTGTGATGAACATGCCATTAAATCCCAACCAACCAATTAACATACACACCATCTGCATATATTGTTCGTATGAAGTTGGGAGCTATACACTTTGTTTCAGACAAATACACTGACTTTGGCATTCATGATTTGAATTACGGAGACTTATTCTAATATTTTGTTCCCATGAATTGGCAAAATTATGCAGTTAATGTGCAGTTTCACTACCTTTATTGATGTGTGCAGGAACAATGCAGTGTGATGTCATTTCATGTCCTTGCATGCACATTGCACATAATTGCCTTTTCCCTTGACAACAGCATAGTTTTGTTATATTTTGTTATTATATGCCCATGAGGCGCTGCTGCATCGTGGATAAGTGTCACATTTTTATCAATATGCAAGTTTTTTCGTGCTGTACTGTTAAACTGCCACATGTCAGAAGTGCATCATGTTTATCACTGTGATTTCAAGGTAAATAAAGTTGTTGAAGTAGTGAACATACATTTAAAAGTTGAATGTGAACACATGCTTTTGAGAGCATGCCGATTTATCAGAGTAGATGTGCATGTTTCAGACTCATTGTTGAATAAACCCACTTTGTTTTTGTCTCTTATACGAGTGTCATAAGATTCAACTTAGCCTGCGGCACTGTTTACAAAAAATCTTGCGCTCATCTTAAAATAACTTGTGACAATCATGTGTTTGGAGTTATAACAAAGTTATGATCTCCAAAACCAGTGTTATGATTTTTGATTTTCACTAAATGTAAACAGAAACAGTTAACCTGACTGGAGAACTCTACCCTCATTCTCAACGTCCCTCAACGTCTTGGACATGCCCGACTGTAAATGTGCTTGACTGCTCGTTTTATATATTTATTAAAATTATTATTTTGTGTGTGAAAGTTTCTAATGTGTGTTTGTTGTGTGCATGATGTTTTGAAGAATGAGGCCTGGATTACACCACATTGGAGATCCCGTTTTAGGCAGGCTGGAGACCCACATACATCAAGAGGGTAGTGACTTAAAGGCACCTTCTATAAGATACAAGAGACAATGGCATTGATAATTGTTTTGCCTGCATATATCAGTTAGATTGCCATTGCAGCAGTCTGTCTATTCATACACCTACTATCATCTCTCCTGTTTTGTCCAAATTGATCTGCCGTTTCTGATGCCATCTTGTATAGCTTACAGCCGTAAAATGAGTTGTACGAAATTTAAGTGCATTTTTGTAAGCTGTATATTTCTGAGTAAAACTTGATCTTTGTGGTGATGTAACAGGTCTGGTGTTGCGGTGACACAGCAGACTGAAGAGACGAGAGTGTGGCATCGGTATAGTGGACGATGGCAGAATGTCCATTATCACTGTTCTGGAGCACCTGCGACACCTCACTGCAAGTAGCGTTTGAATCGACTCTGTCACAGCACTAAACTCCATGTGCTTGTAACTGCGGCGGCGGCATTGTTTTCGGACAGCATGTGATTTTATTTGTCCATTTTTATCTTTTGCAAGCTGATGACGCGGCTGTGTGATTTGGTTGCGACGAGGAACGTCGCCCATGACCTGTGTAATGCAGGTCGGTGCATTGTGACGTGCACGTTGTGTTGAGAACACTGATGGGTGAGTGACACTTGTCGATGCGACATTGTTGCCGAATGCATAGCTGTATGCAAATTCGTTGCACAGCCTCTGCTGATCAGTGTTCTGCTGTTGTGCTCACAGTGCAGTGTAGACATGCTGTAGATGTTATCAGTGGAATTCAGTTCAGGTGATGATAATGTTGATGCTGCAATGTGCCAGTCTCTCTCAGCTGTGTATTGTGTGATTTGTCGTCGTTATGACGTTGCCTGTTGAGAGTGTGGGTATAAAACATGCATGGTAAAATTGAATGATAGTTATTATTCTGCTGATTAAGTGTTTTTCTTTCAAGGTGCATTGCAGAATCCATTAGATAGCTGGTCATTTAGTTCACAAACAGTGATAAAGTCGTTGCACACTTCGTAGTTTCAGAGTGCCATTTTCTGTTTTCTCATTACCTTTGTGAACTGACGGTAATTAGCTTTTACCTTTATAATGCCATTAGTGATTGGTTACATTGATCACGTTTGGTGCATGCAGTCACATTTATTAATTAATTACAGCTTATTTGGCACTTTGACTTTATCAGTGGTCACTCATAGTGAAGGCCTGCAGTGAATGGTTAAAGGTCACACATACAGTATGACATTTGTCTTACAGAGGCATTCACAGCTGTGTTATGAACTGTTTACCCTGTACTGGTCATAAAAATTGTTCTAAGCTTACAGTTTATGTTTCGACATTACAATGATGCGGTGTTTGTATGCACGAACTATTGTAATGTCAAATGTCTGCTGAACTGTAATAAGCTCTTCTCAAATGCATCTTAATTCATGCTTGATGTATGAACGACCAGATTAGTGTCAATTATGTGAATAACCCCTGCTAATTGAAAATTGATCACGTCGTATTTGACGACCAGTTTACGACCTGATTTAATAGCACCCAGAATATAGCATCATTGTGCTGAAAGTGCCGTTAAACTTAGTCAATCTGTAGCACCCACAGTGAGAAGCTTTACAGCTGCATGTGCATTTGATTTGTGACCATTTGGTATAGAAACAATTGAAGCTCTGTGGTGCTCTTGCATTGGCTTTGGTTAATCTGCTGTAGTCAACTACTTTTTTTTAAATATTGCAATGGTGTGATGCGCATTGTGTCAGGTGGGGCGTTAAACTGTACTCACTCACTGGTCCGCTGAGTGTTTTGATGGTGAATTAAGGTTGGCAGGCATTATGTCAGCTGTGCTAGTTATTATGTGTCACTACAGCATTGGCACTGAATGCCATGTGGCGTTCTTTTTACCATTCATGTACATTAATGTGTGTGACGTTGCAGCCATGTCTTGCCATGCATGTTTTATCCCGTGTTCTCAGTGGACTGTTAGCAATGCTGACATGTCGAGCTGTGCTGACATGCCATTCGCCGATCAGCCGATTTGCTCTCTCCATTGATTGTATTGTTGTTGCTGTTGATGTAAAGTGCAAAACCAGCCATCTGACTGTTTACCGACACAGATTCGAGGCATTTTTAGGAGCCCAGTGGCTGGAAGATTGAGGCAAACTGGCATCACAAAAGGTGTTTGTCGATTGGCTAAAGTTGGTCTTAATTGTTTTTCCATCCTTGTTTCTTTGTCGGCTGAAGTGTCACTTTCATCCTCTTGCCAGAAAATTCTGCTTTGCGTTGTGTAAATATGCAAACTGTACAGAGGAATGACACAGTAATTTTCGTGTAAATGCGCTGCACACTGTTCACTGTAATATTAAGAATGGCTTTGGTTTTTCTGTTGTTGAGATTGATGAATGTTTTGCACATGTAACATAAAGAAAAGTAATTAAAATTAATTGTACTCGTCAGCAGAATTTTTTTGTTTCAGTTGCTGTAGTTGTGCGTTCGTGCTTTTGCGTTGGTTTGATCTCAGTCAAAACAGTTCGAACTTCTGTTTGCTGTGATAGTGTGTTGGTGGAACAGAGTCTGACACAACTGAATCATCAACAGCAGTTTTTTGGTAATAATTTGTGGTGTAGATTAAGTTCGTTTAAGTTCGGGTGGCATTAGAAGTTCACGTTTTCAGTCAACCGTTGAAGCAGTTAATGGCATTAGTTTCCAGTGTATCTTATTCACTGTTTGCAGATTGATTGTTAAACTTTTGATGTGATTACAAACAAACTGTTAATATTTTCAGTAAGGCTGGTACTGATGAAAAGTTTAATGGATTAATCACCATAAATTAAGTACAATTAATTGAGAGTTTTGTAGTCAATCAGAAACCATGATTGCTGCAGAAAACTACTTCAGTAGATTTTATTTTTCATAAACTAAAGGAAAATCGGTAAAAGTATAATGTGTAGTCCAACTAGTAGGCTGATTGTAATGGCTTATAAACTGCAAACTGCAAAACTAGTACTGGACCTCTACAGGCTGTAACAACGCAATAGTAAAAGCAAAACAACGCAAAATTACAATAGGTTTTATGTGTGATACAAATCATGATGACATGTTGTGTGCAAGTTGCAAACGTCCATTAGTATGGTAAGCATTTTGTTCATGATATAGCCGATGATCTGCAGAGATGCTTGTGTGGGGTGGACGGATGTATCACCAGTACACAGAATACAGTCTGTACAAAACCAAGACAGGAAAACAATGTCTATTCAGTTTCGACGAGGTTGCCTAAGGTGATTTTCTGTTTCTGGAATTGGTTTTTCATCTTAATAGAGAACAAACTGGCAGTTGCAGTGTGATGTTTACACTTGACCGTTAATACATGCATTTGTGCTGTTAAGAAGTTCCAAAATTTAACTGAATTTTAAACAATAAAAAATTTAATCAAACAGTTTTTTTTGTAATTATTAAGCAATTAATAAATCGTTCATTTCCGCAACCCTAATTTTCAGTATTTTGGTAAACCTGTCCAGTGGTGCCGACTCCATGGGGCACGGGGGACACGTGCCCCCCACTTTTACAAATGGCTGGGCACGGGGGGCACCGCGAGTAGAAGAACAGCAAACAAGAAACTGACCAAACTGTGCTGACCACCACGAAAGCGCTCACCAAAACGACTAATTGTGCTTTTAGAGCCAAAAGTGGAGGGGCACGACCCCAAAAAAAAAATTTTTCCGGACAGGTGCCCTCCCACTTTCAAATTTGTTCTGGCGCCACTGAACCTGTCCAACTTTAAATTATTCTTTTATTAAATAATTGATCGATATTTCATCTTGATTTTATAGCATAATATTTTAATCTTTCTCACTGACCTTATAGCTATATTGTAATTTATTTAGACACGATATGTTGCTGAAAGTTCCACTAAATTCCAGTACCAACTACGGAATATGTATGAAATGATCTTCAGGTGTTCACTGATATACAGGGTGGCCCAAAAAAATGGCACACTTTCTGTACGCTTTATAACTTCATCAAATACTGACCAATGTTCAAACTTTTTCCGCTGTAAGAATCAAGAGAAAATTTGTAATAATCGGGCCTACCTATCACTAAGGACTCCAATGTGTCGCTAAACTACCTCGTGAAATGTCAATGTCTTAAAGCAACAATTGAATACAAGACTTCTGTGACAACAAGTTTTAAAGAAATTAACAACACAAAACAATGTGTTTATTGTCTCAGTTATGGTCTAAAGTAACTTTCACATCCTGCAGTTTTTACATAAAATGTTCTGTACCTTGCTGCTGGACGACGCTCTTGTAAAATGTGTTGTTACAGAAGTCTTGTTTTCAGTTGTTGCTTTTAAATTTTTTTGGGCCACCCTGTATACTTTATGTACTTTATGACATACACTGACGTTCAACTAATGTTACATGTGATGTTGAACCATCTATGAATTGTCTTGATCGCTTGTGATGAGCAAATGTGCTTACCAGTCACAGAAAAAATGAAATTGCGAATTCAGTTTCATCGGAGTTTGATCCGTGCAGATGATTTGATGTGAACACTGCATTAAACAGTTTGTTATGGATAGTACGTGATCCAATACTAATTGATTCAAAATTTTAAAAAACGATTTCTTATTGGTTTTGATGAAAACAATTGACTAGTTGAAAGTAATGCAGACACTAAGTTAAATGCAGTTATGGAAGTTGCTGTGTAACGCCTCTTCTAGTTCTTAATAAAAGCAGTTCCAGTCATTATTCTTCATGTGCGTGTGTCTAAATTTTTGTGGAATAGGCATGTTTCCACTAATCCATTACACGCTGTAACTTGCTGTTATTTTTCCGTTTTTTTAATGCAAAAAACCATTATCAACATGACAAATTTTGTTAAATGCAGTGTATTGACTAGTAAAAAGATGAAACATATTCCTGAAAATTTTCAGTGTTGGTGCTTAAAGATTTGTGATTTGCCTTAAAATTATTTAACTGTTCAGTTATAAAGATGTGAGTTTCTGAACTGAGATTCGACTTGACATTTGCCCATCACTGCTGCATGTAAATGAATTTTGTCTTGCAACACTTGTTTCCAGCATTTGCAACTTTAGTGTGCATTTTATTAATTGCTGGTAGTTGGTTCGAGTTTTTTGGCATTTGAAAGCTGTCATTCATAGTGTCACATTAAGTAACAAATCACCTTAGGCTTAGACTTTGCAGAAGCCAAAAAGCGTGACTAACCTGGTAGGCTGTAAAACGCTATGTGGCTGCAGGCAAATGGTGTGAAATGCTGTAGATCAAGTGTTGCTTATTTGCATTTCTTATTTGCTTTCAGAAAAAAACAACCAACCCTCCTGCACTCACCAATGCTTGTACTTGCGATCTGCATTCCCGCAAATTGATGTGTTGTCTTGTGCTGCTAATTGTTGTAGCAAAGCTGGATACATTATTACAGTCACGCGAACACTTATTGCTGTAAATGCCATCTGTGGAACATACAACATTGTACATAAATTTTTTCTTTCACTAATTAGAAGGATCATATATGTGTTAACTAAATAAATTTGTTAAATTTTACACTATACTATGCATTTGCTGTACAATGAGCTGTTTGTTTTGCAGCATATGTGGTTTATGTGTGCGTTGATATGTCAGTTGTGTTCAGTCTGACAGAATTCCTGTTTGGTTGCCCACCATCAACAATATCTGTATTAGCACACAGGTTTTCCTAACCTTTTGTAGTGTTTAGGAGCAACTATTAATAATGTTTGAAAAATGCAAAACCACATTGAAGTAGAAATTGCTTGCTTTTTTATGGGAATTTTTGGAGAAATGAACTTTTTATCGATTCACAGGCATGAAAATAACAGGAAAATGATGCTACTTTGTTGGATGTAAAGGGGTGCATGGAATATGGAATATTAGTTGCCCATTTTGCACATTTTCCTATGCGATTATGACGTATTTGTAGAAAAAATATAAGCAAATTTTTGGTGTAAAGAACAGTTTTGAGATATATAAGTGTCTGTGAATTCTTGCTTTAGTGTGTTCTGTATCAAATATGACAAAACCAATGTTGGACAATTTCTATTACCACAATGGAGATTTTGTGATTCACTAATCGAGTATTCTCATGTGTATATTCTGTGTAGGACGTGCATCTGTATAATTTATTATGTGTATTGTTTATGAACACCCTATACGTGTGCATCAGTTACTGATTCAACTGTGGATTGTTTATGTACTGTGTAGTGGAGACACCGAATATTGTTGTTTCTATTGTGTATTTTGTGCTGTTGGTTACAAGTATTTATAAATATGTCTTCTGTATATACGCATTTACCTATTTTATTACTGGAACTATTTACCACTGAGTGTGCAAGCATTATGTGCGTGCGTGTGCGTGTGGCAGTGTGTGTGTGTGTGTG
>Ga0056115_1001385_pt1 | contig 11502 bp, 8 predicted proteins | sample WorMetOlspDAHAB1_FD_77007 | JGI IMG/M metagenome (GOLD analysis project Ga0056115, IMG submission 77007) | Marine gutless worms symbiont microbial communities from Max Planck institute for Marine Microbiology, Germany - Olavius sp. DAHAB.1 ... | reverse complement strand
TGTCAGCGCTCCCTCTGGCATCAGCTCGCTTTAACAAACTGTGAATTCCATTCCTAAACCATCTATTAGATGGAGATTTATGTAAAAATTCCTTTGATTTCCATATTTTAGTTTTTTTGGTTTTAAATCACAATTTTGTCATACCAATGTCGCAGCTTCAAACATAGCAGCTGATGACGTCACAAATTAGGTCACATGGAATATTTAATAAACACTAATAACATTCTTGTGCTCATCCTATACTCAAAATTGATGATAAATGTAGCCACATTGGCAATTTTTAATACGATTTAATGATGATTCTTGATAGTGGCTTACTTTTTTGGGCTACCCTGTATGTATAGATTATGTATCAAGACTGTCTATGATTTTATTATAGCCTACTTTATTCATCGATTCAGCTTATGCTAAAAGTTGTTTGAATAAACTTAAGTACTTACTCAATCATTCAATCATTCGTGTAGAATGAGCTGCCCGCGCAGTGACTTGGGTCATTTCGGGCACTATAATCGATTTTTTACTTACTTATTAACTCAGTTTCTGCCAAGCCTGCCCTTACCTTCTCAGTATCGATAGCACATCAGCACCCTTTGGCCAGTACTAACTTGTTACTGCTTGGTGCAACATGCAGAGGTACATGTGCACAATCGGATTGCTCGTTCTCGACAGCGTATGTGGCTGGGAGACTCGAACTGGCGACGCTCAAACCAACGCTACCAAGCAACACCTCAACGATACTTTTTTGTCTGCTACATACGTGGTTTATGTTGACGCTGCTATCGCAGTGTCGAGCGATCGCGTCGCGTTACTCGAGATCCCTGCAAATATCAAGTTCATTAATGCCAAAAACATTAAATTTTTTACTTCAGCATAGTTTTGTTCTGTTTACCTGTTTTTAATTCCATGACGTGCAATTCTTGCTTGTGTATTCGTACACATTGAAATCGCAGCTCACTACAAACGAAAAATAGTGAATAGCATATCGTCAATATTCAATGTGTATATTAATTTGTTTTCAATATCAATAACCCATTACTGCAAGTATAGGCTACACAAAAAGCAAAGCATCTTGCAATACTTTAACATCTAATAGCCTTCTGTAATAGAACTGTGTACCATTTGTCCAGAACTCTCGTCAGAAGCATGACGGCTTCTGGCGATGTGTCATTTCGGTTGCCTTCAAACTGTCGCACACACTCGTACTTAGCCGAAACGCGAGTTTTCCGTCTGCCGTGCACCGTTTCTGGCCGCGAATACGTAAGTACTCCGTCATCTTGAATAAAGAACTGACGTCTACCGGTCGAATCTCGCCAAACGTTATTTAAGAACCAAGGTGGAAAGTGGCAGCCAGCAGCTGATGTGGAGTAGCTCTCAGTGAGTTTCATCACCAAAGATCCATCACGCACGGACAGACCTTGACAACTGGCGTCGGCCGACATTGACAGCAATACTTCGTTACCAACAATTTTGTACATCTGCACGAGCACAAAAGAACACAAAAACAATACAGTAAACAGCAAAAGGGCAATGTCTTTTTAATGACATAGAGAGTATGTGCCAAACACACAAGCCGTCTCTTTGCTATTTTGCAATAATTTCGTTCGGCCATTTGAAGTCTTGCAATCTTGTCGTCAACCTGTGGTTGCTATTTCAACTCCATAACTCCATAATGTTATGAATGTTTTATGAGCAATAAATACTTATATACTTAGTAATAGGCCACTTACTTATATTTTCGACAAAAACCTACGAAAGCTAAACAGGCCCATTTGCTAAATTGCTAGCAATTAGACTATACATAGGGTTAAGGAAACCAAAAGCTTTCAAATCAATCTGCATTTCCACTTACAAAACAACGGTAGGTATTCTCTTTTGAAACAATGTCTCCAGATGCAAAGGTTCCATAAAGATAGAAGTCAGAACCGTCTTTCCACACAGCCAGACAATTCATTATTATATCTGCAAAAATCCGTCACAACATTAAATTCTAATAAGCTGTATACTTCTAACATTAGCGTTGACTGACTATAGCACTATCCGTTCAATTGTCGGTCACAAATGAAAAACACTCAAAGTTAAACTTTGTGCAGCATCCATCGTAACAACAATGACTAATTTTACAACTGGAATGACTTGAGGTATAATCGATAAGGAAACAAACCGACAGTAACAAAAAGAAGTATTTAATCATTGAAAAATCAAAAACACAAAAACCTGCCAAAGGTTGAAATAAACCAAATTCTGACGACTGACATCGGCTTGATCGACACGTGTTTGTGCTATGTGTACTATGTAGTCCGGATTTCGCTATGTTTTGTATTTTTCTTCTTTTATTGTATAACTCTGCTTTATTGCGAAATAAACTCATATATTTCATTATCTCTTTTAGCGTAATCTACGTCACCATGTTGTAGGGCTGCTTTATAATCATACGTAAACACAGAGCGCGATAAAATTATTACATCTGGGAAAAATTCTCATGCAAACATGCCAGACCGTATGTAGCTTGACTATAGTTCCACACACAGCAATGGACAGGCATTGTTAAGTTTATTAATAATAATAATAATAATATGTTAAGTATGGAGGGCATGGCACTAAGCGCTGTAGCCGAAAGGCATTTGTCAGACAGTATCTTGGTGTGCTGGTTTGTGGCTGCTAAGCCGAGTACTTATTGTAAATATTGTCTTTATTTTCTTTCTGTATTTGCTGTCTACCCTTGTGGTGAATAAACGTTATATATACTGCCTTACAAGATGGCGACGGCAACCCTTGCAGTTGATAGAGTGACTCACTCCATGTACCCGGGTTTACCAAAACTCGTGCCTCGTGGCCATCAGAAAATATCAAGAATGCATCTTTCTTTACCTCTTTCGCTCGTGTGTGAATATCCAGGACACTGTTTGAAGCGAAACTGAAGTTGCGACTCGGACGCACAGTTCTGTACGAATGAGGTTGGTTGCGCACAGACGCCGACAGAATTTTCGTTGTAAACAAAATGATAAGAAGAACGCAGAGGACAAGCCACACTCATGCTCGCTTCTACATGTTTAAAAATGCATCAAATTTAATTAATATTAAATGTCATAAACAAACGCTGCTTGCAATAATTACTGATCATTAAGACTGGATGGTAATGGTGAAACTAAACGCAAGTGAAATGTTTTTGTTACATATAGCGTATAGACTTTTGGTTTACTTGTATATAGTTTTGAGCATGTTAGCTTTGTCACACAGCATGCGATTCCGACGTTATGGTTGCGACGCCTGTTGAATGTCTGTTAGTTACATTTTTATGTTACAGGTGAAAGTAACGCTAAACTCAAACTGCATCCAAATTCAGATTCCAAAAAACGATACATCACGACAGACATTAGTGCAGAAAGGCGGTCTTCGCGGAGTGAGTGCTTAACGAATATTACTTTGTACTTATTCACCGTTTACACATGTGGCCATTTACGCATTACGAAAAAACATACCTCTGACAAGCGTGAACAAAGTTCCTTCAACTCTAATCATGTCACACAGACTGTGTATTTGAACGGAAGCGACACAATAACCTGCAAATAGCAACGAAAGTTCATGCAATAAATCAGTGCATTTTGTTTCACCAAATTAGATGTCGATAACAGAACAATGTAGACATATGTCTCCCTGCGAACTTGCTGCAAGCGCAAACATAAAAAAGTCGCAGTCTGTTTAAAAGTAAATGTGCGGCAGTGCTGTTATAAAGGTGTGCAACAGTGTCGTGATGACTTCGATCACTGTTATGTTAGTAGTACACTTCGGAAAATCATTCGTTCATTACAGTGAAAGAGAAGAAGCCTATAAACAGAGAAAATGGGAAGAGAAAGTTAATCGAAAAAAGAAGGTATGATATGACAATCATCGAGATCATAGAGCGGATAGCCTACTGTTAATTGTCGCAAGTTCGCAACGCTATACAGGGTGGCCCAAAAAAGTCAGCCACTGATGATTGATGATAATGCGATTTATTGATGATAATCAATAAATCGCATTATCATCAATCGCAAACAAGATTAGATTTTTTTTCGTTAAATTAATCAAGAACAATAATGTTATCACTTATTATTAAGTATTCTATGCATGACCTAATTTGTGACGTCAATTACTGTGTGTGAGACGCAAACTGCGATATGCACCATATAACGAAATTGACGTCTGTGCTCATTCTCTCATCATTTCGCAATCGTTAGCTGTGAATTCCACCCCAAACCATCTTATACATGGAAATCATGTAAAAATTCCTTCATTTTCATCGTTTATCTTTTCCGGTTTTTAATTTATCATATACCAATCTTACCCATATCTTACCCATATGATCATAGCTTCAAAGACAGTCATTAAATTTAATGACGTCACAAATTAGGTCACGCATAGATTTTTTTTAAATAATAGAAACCTATTATATATCATGTGCTTCTTTTACAGTTTACTCTCAAATTTTATGAAAAAAATCTAGCCTCATTAAAGGTTTTTAAAAAGATTTAATTATAAATAGGTAAGAGGCTTTCTTTCGGGCTATTCTAGCTGTATATGTAGAGGGAAACTTATGCAATGCCAACGTCAGAGGCTTGGGCCTACTACATGACATTGTATACATTTGATGATCCATTGGTCTGCACTCATCACTGATGATGACCATAATTATATATAAGTAATGATAACATCGTCGCCTCTGTAGCCGCCTAACGGCATATGGCGCTTTATAAATTTCGTATTATTATCTTAATCATTATCATCATAAGTAATTAAATATCACGATATCACATACTTTCTTTGTACTGAATGACGTTTTCGTGTTGAATTAGCATCAGTAAACACTGACGACAATGATGGCGTCTACAACACATTTCCGCTGAACAGAATATATGAAATCTTGTCATTTGCTTTTAACAAGAGGATGAAAAACAGTTCAACTTGAATGTGCATCTGACAACGTCAATTATTTTTTGTGTATTGCATCAAGCTCAATAGACCCAGACATAGGCCTAGATATCATGAAAATGCATTTTCTATAGGCCTATCCAATTTAGAAGTGACAGAGTTATGTGTTCCGACCACTTTCCGTAACTTCTGTACTTCCATGTCTTTAATATCATCATTAACACGTGAAGTTACTTAAGTCCCAATCCCATATACCGTCTTTCAAAATAGTGTGACAAAAAATTAAAGCTTCGAAGACACAAGATGTCCTCTTAAGAAACTGTCCGAGTCTGACTATAACAGGCGACCTGCCAATTGAAGTGACAGCGTGTGCGGGCAAAACATGCCCACTAGCGTTGTCACATGCACTCTCATTAGGCCTATTTAGCATTCGAGTTTGGGTGAAAACGACAGAGCTTTTTAACTATAGTGCCCTGGCGCTGCTCTGTGGCATATACTGCATGACCTACTGCTTTTTTGCAGAAACATTCGCAAATTTGGCGGCGTCGCGTCATATTCTCTTATTTTTTCAGATACCTGTTTATCAACGGGAAGAACATACGCGGTTTATATAGTTATACGCGTATGTATAGATAGAATGCGTAACACTGGTTCAACTCTGCATGTTTGACCCATCTGAAGCAGCGTGTTAAAATTTCGAAAATCTTATTAAAATAAATTAATAGGTGGCCTAAATAAACACACTTGACACTTGTAAACAAATATAATATGGCTTTTATCTAAAGCGGGTGATACAATTAAGTCGGTTTAACCTGTTTTCCACAACATAGAAATCTCCGAGATGCCTGAAACAAGTTCCTTTGTGGTTGATTTCAGCCAAGCTGATGGTGACGACACCGAGGCCACTTTGATACCAGTTTCCCCACCATCCAACTGGAAACTCACAGTGACTGTCATGCTCAGCGTGACCTTTGCTAATGCTAGACACATTGTCTGCACATAGCATTCGATAGCATAATTAGTGTCCTACCAGATAAAATAGAGGAAACATTACAACATGTATCATTTCGCATGATACATAGTTATTGCAACTGTGGCGGTGCCTATAGATTAATATTATCCAGTACCGGTATAGCAATCAGTAGGCTATAAGCAATGCAGTGAAAACCGATTTTTACACAACTGTTTTTTATCTTCATAATGTTAACTTTGATACGAAGTCAGCGACTGTATAGCCATGAAAATCAGGCTGACAGTAGTGGCAGATTCAAAGGGGTGCCGGGGGCGGATGCCCCTGTTGACCTTAACAATTTTGCAGCAAGTCGCCTTTTCCAGAGACCTTGAAGTAATCACTGAACCCAACCCAATTCAACTTCCAGTTTATTGTGTGCATTTGCGATTAATGACAACGGGGCTGACACTTTGTATTTCGCCCCATTTTCAAGTTTATGGATCCTCCATTGGTCGGCAAAGTTGGGAGAACGGACGGGATATGTTCACTAAAACCGATTATGCACTGGCATCGAAATAATGGTCAAAAACGACTGCACGCATGTGAGTGTACTGGCGAATGGCGACCACAACCACATTGCGCAGTTTTTCTTTGCTACGTGATGGTTGATTTTTATCGTCGATCGCCGTTGTGTGGTCGTCAAAGTTGTCATGATTCATTCGATATCGGCATGATCGTGTATAACCTTGCAGACAAGCTAACACGCTTGTTGTTAGAACATGCACGAGTCAGCTGGCCGAATGGCAATGTGCAAGTTGCAACTCGAGAATCAACAGTCTGACAGCCAGGCTTCGAATGCGCTAGCTCAGTGTCGCCAGACCCATTTCCACTATTATGGCCTCAGGGCAAGGTGTGTAAAGTGGCAACAGATCGCTCGATAGCAAGAGTTCACTATACAGATGCATCGAGTCAAACGTCTGTCATTCGTCTTCACTGTTCACTCGATTCTGTTCGGCATTTGTGCCTGCTGTGGGAGGAAGATCTCTTCTAAAAGATTCAACCACCAAAATACCGCTCGCTTTCTTGATTGGCCTTGAATTAGCCATAATCAGTAGTGGCTACGGGACGTAATTTCTATCTCTCACTTAGTTTTAAGCAAAGGGTCGTTTATAGGCCATGAATAGGCCTTTTATAGTTTTTTTAGATAGGCTACGCAAATAAATAATAAATAATATCAATAATAATAATATTAATAAATAATAATAATTTAAGTTAGTGCCGTACGTGTGCAGTGCATGTGCACTTTCGTGTGCTTGAAACGCTTTTTTTGCATATGTCATAGCACGTGTCACCCACATAAAAGTAGTCCTAGGACAGAGTACCAGGCCATTACCATCTCTTTATTTGCTCTCTAGAGATTGTTGACGTCTCTCTCTCTCTCTCTCTCTGCGGCTCGATCAGAGCACCGACAACTTTTTTTTATTATTCTGCTGTAATAAGACACTAAAGATAACTATACTTCCTCATAGTAGCTTCTCTGAAATATAACGAAAGCTGTTGTCAATTGTCGAGCGACAATACATGACGTTTTTCATTTAGGCCTATGATACTAGTCTAATTCCATAGACGAAATGACGTCGAATAGCCGATTGTGATTATCATGAGTCATAAAATATGCCACTGTATAGACGCTTATGAGGGTCTACGTTCATGCGGCTAACGGCATTTAAAGAATTGCGAAAATCGACCAGCTGCTCGATGATTCGATGTGACTGTAATGCAGTAATTTGTAATTAGCACACTCACCAGCTGATTGAGTGATGCACGAGATTAGCAGGACGAGAAAGACGGCAACGCCCGTTGGCACCATGCTAACTATCGTTGTGCATTCAATGTGACGCCAAAACACCACGCCACCAAAAACACAACGTGAGTTTGTCGATCTGGCACTGCTGCAGTCTGTGCATTAAACGCGGCTTGTTGTGATACTGCAATGAGTTGCGCGCTTGCAGCAGCAACGCTCGAACGTGCCTGCAGAAACAGACGCTTGCTGCTCCAGAGCATGGGATCGTTTTCACATCCTGTGTAATTTACCCCGGTTCTGTGTTCACGGTTGTTTTTGTGACATTGTCACCGGGCATTTACTTCCGGTTTTTCGCTACAGGTCTATAAAGTGAACTTTTGTAAGTAGGAAAACGGATTTTATCGCTGCAGATGTGAATGGCTATGAAACACGCACGGAACGTTGGCGAATGTGGGACACCTTGCACACCGCCTTCCTTTGATCGTAGTAGTAGGTCTGGAAATAATGCTGTAACAGGCAGCTAACCCCAAACGGTCCGGCTAAATATTAAAATCCACGAAATCCACTGTATATACACGAAATCCATGGGTTAAATATTGAAATTCACGAAGACAGTGAGTCCCCCGCCATCCGCCAATTTCACATTTTGGAGGGGACGGCAATTTTTTTCCGCTCTAACGCGTCGACTTTGTCCCCCAAACCTTGGACAGTCTCCGCCAATGGGTGGAAGAATGTAATTTGAAGCGGGACAGACACAAACTATACGCATGAGAATTTGCTTTTTCTACTCTCGTATGAAAAAGAAAATACATTGAAATGAGAAGATATTTTGTTCGACAGAACTTTATAAGCAATCCAAAATGTCTATGATAGTAGGAACAGTAACATTGTTATGTTTCAACAAAGTGACAGAAACTCAATAATTCTTTGTTCATGTCCAGTACAACTTAGTCCTAAGCAGTTACCGGTAATTGCATTCCATCCGAACCTGTGGTTCATGCAGTTAAGAATGAGTGCATAATTTAGCGGTAGCCTAATCTTGCTGAAAATCGACATCGTGCAGAAAATGAATGTTCTGCTCTTCTGTGCTGCTCAGTGAAAATGTAAAATATTTATTTCTGCAATTTTGAGGTGGGCGTTACCGTACCTTCAGAAATTGAGGTGAGGCCATTATGACTGCAATGTTCTAGCTCAAAGCCATATGGCGAATACATTCTCAATTCCTATAGCCCGTACCTTGTTTTAAAGTTAAGAAATTGTAACACACTTTATCTCATTTGCCTCGTCAATTTCCCGTTATATTTTGTTTTCAACATTTGCAGCATGTTATGTATAGAGACCACCAACTCTCTGATGTAAAAACGTAAATGTTCAGCCTCGTGTTTGAATTCGTCAAGGGCTGGAGTGTTCGATTTTTACGGCAGAGTAGTCTAGCTACTACACCATACAGAATGTCAACGATTGTAAAATCAAATAAACTGTAAACACCCCCATTCTATGAATTGACAATATCGATTTAATGTCTTTTCAGGCATAGGCCTAGTAAGAAATATGTAAAAATGCGAGCAGTCATTATATATAATATGTTCACCGTTAGCTATCTTTATCCTTATTTGTTATATTTGACATAAAGACATATTGTCGATTATTCAAAACCTAGAGTGCATTAGGCCCTATGGTCACTTGAGCTATCTCCAACATAACAAGCTTCCTCAACAGTCAACACTGTCGGCCTGCCAAGTGGCGGTTCTAGTCTAAAAATCTAAGGAGCGATCCTCCGCCACGAGGTTCTGTGGCTGCATGTATCGATCGAGTGGACCCCACATGGCGAATCCAGGAATTTTTAAGAGGGCCGAATCAAGAGGTCTGGGGACGGAAGTCCTAGCGAGGTATAGAACAAAGCCCCGGTAGGGAGTCTGGGGGCTTCGTCTCCCAGAAGCTAAGCAAAATGTTATATTACTGTACAAATTTTAACGTTGATATTGGTAGCATCTGACTCATTCATGGCTTAACTGTAACTTTCAGGATGGTACATGATACATATGTCGTCACGAAAGCAGGGCCTGGCCCAAAACTAGGGGGTTGTGCCTCCTCGACTTCATCCTAAAACCGCCACTGCGCCTACGGTTTAAAAAATTTGTTTGTTGCGTTTGTTTCGCCAAATTTCGCGACTTGGCTTTGTCATAAGAACACATAAGCTGCAAAAATTATCAGTCGGAAGCGTGATGCTACAAAACAGTGGAAAGAAAAATATTAAAACGTTTTCTGATTCCAACGGAAAATCGTGTCATTGGCGTCAGTCAGCGTGGCAGCACTTTGACGCCGTCGTCGCAGAGGTTTGTTCCGTTGCGACGATAGAAATCGGTTTCGACATAAGCGACGCGCACGTACTGACGACCGGGAGGATCATAGATGTTGGCCAGTCGTTTGCCGTACTGAGAAGAAGGCAGTGACGGCACATCTTTGCTCATCTCCTGCGAAACAGTCATCACAGATGAGATGCGAAATTGGCCACTGACATAATAGGTTTTAACGATCGACATCGCAAATTTAGCTAAATAACAGACTAACAAAAATATAAACAGTTTGGAATAGGCCTACTGTATAATTACCAGTTGTGCTTATTTTACAATTAGCAACTCAGAATACGGACTATAACGTAGTTACTGAATAATGACAAAGTTTAAGTGCAACATTATCGTATGCTTACAGCCTTACATACGTCAAAGCTTACCCCCGTCATATTCTACAGCATATTTTGCAATTCTTGCTGATAATGTAATAAACCATTAATAGAGTATAATTCGGCCTTAAAGCATAGTTCGTGTATAGACAGACTTGGCAGAAGCCAAAAGCTATCAATACAGCACTGACAATTCAATTAGCCGTCAATCATGTCAGTGGAAGTAAAAAGCATATAATAACAATTAAAGTAAACAGCTAAATTGTTCTTCTAGGCGTGCAGATTACCTCAGCATTGACATGGAGGCCTCGTGCTTTGAAATGCTCCCTATCATCTCTGGGCAGTTTCTGGTCATAACCAAAGTCCTTCAGAAACTGCCGATCAAAGTTTGAGTATGAATATCGTTCCTACACAACCACATTATATGAAGACCAACGTTTGAAATTATTCCATACTGCAGGGCACAGCGTATATAGCATTTGAACATTTGAAAGTACCTGCAGTTTATCCACAATGACTGGCGTGATAAACAAGGCGTAATAATTGGTTTTAACAGTTAGTACTTCAGACTCCTAAATCAACAGCAATCTTGTTGATACTCACGCCAGCAACGGAGGGGTAATTTGCCCCAGGATGTTTCTGCAAATCAATCTATACCAACGGAATGCGACAGGTGCTTTTGTGACACTGTCACAGAATAACATGGGCTTCAGAAACAAGTGACGGTATCATTATATTTGTTTCTGGTTTTTCGATATAAGTCTATAAAGTTAAGTATAGTAGTAGTCGGAAAAAGATTTTACCACTGCAGACGTAAAGTTGACAAATGCAATAACTTTGAATGTTATTAGCGACATACGAGTATACAGGGTGGCCCAAAAAAATAAGCCACTACCAAATGATCAAAACATCGTATTAAATCGTTACAAAGCCTGTCAATGAGATTAAATTTATTCGTCAAATTATAGTATGAATCAATAATTATAATATTATTCGTTAGTATTAGTTAATCTATGCGTGACCTACTTTTTGACCTCAATAACTATGCATAAACCACAAAATAGCGATATGCGTCAGATACAGTCAATGATGTCAGCGCTTCCTCTGGCATTAGCTCGCCTTAGCAAGCTGCGAATTCTATGTCTAAACGATCTT
>Ga0056115_1001384_pt1 | contig 11511 bp, 10 predicted proteins | sample WorMetOlspDAHAB1_FD_77007 | JGI IMG/M metagenome (GOLD analysis project Ga0056115, IMG submission 77007) | Marine gutless worms symbiont microbial communities from Max Planck institute for Marine Microbiology, Germany - Olavius sp. DAHAB.1 ... | reverse complement strand
TAATAAACCATGCAGAGATTATAGTGACACTGTCACACTAAAAGTGTTTCAGGGGCACTTTACAAAGCTATATTATATCACGGTCAGTCTGCCGGAAAAGAGATGGCAAACAGTGCTGTCTTCTTTCCGGCGGAACGCAGGCAGTGACTGGATTTCCCTGACCGAAGTTGGAAGAGAAACACAGGCACGTCACGCAGAAGCCGGCAACGCACGATCACCAATGGTAGTTCGGCGTGTCGGCAGTACGACGAGAGTCGACGTCGAAGCAGACCGGAGACGACGACGTCCTTGTACATCAGCCGTCGACTGAAGTATCTCAAGTATTAGCCTACCATATTTTATATATATACACTACAGTATATATTTGATAAACACATTATACTTTTGTCATTACACTCCGATACCACCGTATCACTATATTTTGTCCAAGAAGGGGTGCAGAGCGCTGGAACTAGCTGGAGCAGAATGCAAAGGATGCATCAAGCATCGAGTTTAAAAAATTACTAATTCCAGTAACAAGGATTGGCTTTATACAGACGCCCGCTAAGCCCCATCAGCCTCACCTGCAGACTGGCCGCAGCTGGGGTGACACAAGGTGAAGAACAACAAGAAATAGTCTTACACTGCAGCATAATGACTACTGTATGAAAAACACATTCGACTATAAATATGAAATAACACAATTGCAACTATACACATTCTTCAAGTACAATTAGAAAACACGTCAAAATGACGTGCCACAACATCGTACATATTTCACCATGGTAGCCATAGAGCTGCATTGAAACAGTTACTTACAGAAATGGTTACCCGGACCAGCATAGTGATGTCCAACATATGCAGCAGTTAAACCATGATTTATTCCGATCTGAAATGACAACAACATGCAAACTGAGCATGATGAAATGGTTTGAAAAACATTTAACATAATGAAGCAATAATGAAACTATAACAGTAACAAAAATGCAGGTTTTACTTGGTAATTTTTGAAAACGGTGTTTACATAGGGGTGCCAGTGAACTCATCACACGGTGAACTCGTTACAGGAGTTCACTGTCGCATTTTTTTCACTTTTGTGACGAGTTCACCGTGTGACGACTTCACCCTGTAACGATTTATACGACTATGTCTACTCTACTCTACACTCAGCGTGGTCGGAGTCAAGTGCAGCATGTCCGAGACCGCGAGGCACACGTTGAGGGGGCAAAAAATTTGGGCCTGGTGCATTTGCGACGCTCAAAAGGGTTGTGTTTTCGTGCAAAGGCGCCGAAAGAGACAAATGGCGAGGCCCAAAGGGCCAAGCCAATGTTTTGGCTATGGTAGTTTTGTGGCAGAAAGACGATCGAGCCGACGAGCCCATTTTCGTGGTGTCTGATCTAAAACGCCAAATTCTAGCCATTGTCGTCTCGCCATAGGGTGTTTCCAAGGGAACCAATACGTCACACTGTCGTCGACTGTCCTACTTCGAACCATAGCTTTCCAGCAAGCCGTATTACAATCTTCCCGTGCGCTTACACGGTGCACAATTGCTCGAAAATCAGTAAAAATGACCGATTTCTCGAAAACCGGAAGTAGAAATATGGCGGAAACAAGCGCAATCAATTTTTGACCCTGTGTGAGATGTATCAAGATGTATCACATCTAATGTGAGATGGTGTGGACTTTTCTGCCAGAAACGGCGAGGTGCAGTTTTTGAGTTTTTTACTACTTTGATCGCCCATGGAACAAAAACTAGAGCGAGAGTTCTGACCTTTGGAACCATAGGAGAATGTCCGATGATGTATTCAAATTAGTCAAAAACTCAGCGTATGTTGACGCATGGCACCAAACATTCGACCTTTTTCAAAATGGGCAAATTTAAGTGCCCTTCCCTCACCCACGGATCGACGCAAAGCCATCAAATTTTCACGTTCGCTAAACAGACAGGGGTACTAGTAGACTACCAAGTTTTATCTCGTTCGCTTTATAACTGGGGGAGATATTGCGCGCTATATTTTGAAAAATTGAAAAAATTCGGAGTATCGGTATCGACTCCAATCTATAGGACAGGTAATGCCCGTATGGCCGACTAGAACGAGGAATCTCAGCCCGAAGGGGCGACGAGCCCATTTTTGGTGGCGCCTGACTTCCCATCACACAGAACTGTATTGTACTTGTACTGTGCCTATACCATGCATAATAGCTGAAAAAGCACTGAAAATGGCCATTTTGTCGAAAACGGGAAGTAGAAATATGGCAGAAACATTCGCAATCAACTTTTCGTACCCGACTTTCTATTCGACTTCTATACCAATACGGGGTCTATCAGCACTCCTTCTGCCCTTTCTAATGTGAGCAGGTCCGGACTTGGAAAATTTCGCGCAAACCGACAAAGTGCCATTTTTGCGTTTTTTTCCATGTTTATCACCCGTTACAGAAAAAGTAGTAAAGCTAGAGAAACAATTTTCGGCATTTTGGTAGTACGCTGGGTAATGTATTGATATTCATTGAAACATCTACTTTGCTCCATATATTTCGCCGACAGGTGGCGCTGCAAATGCGCCGTTCGAACGTTGCCGAGAAAACATATACAAGTGGGAAAGTTTGAGCACTCCTCCCTCCCGCATCGAACTTCGTAGCGCTATCACAACTTAAAGTTTGCAAGACGGCTACGTGTTCTAACCAAGCTTTCATTTTCAGCTACGTGACTCGTTCAGCAGCCGAGAAATTACGTGTTCAATTGTATAAAACAGTTAAAATTTCGCGAAATTCGTATTGACTGTGAACCAGAAAAATTGACATAGCTATAAAATTGCCAAATAAGCAACGATTGGTCGATTCTGAATTCACTCGTCAACAATATACGGTACACAAAATTTTTTATGCTCGGACTTAGAATGCTGATAGGAGAAATGAGTACCCATAATGAAAATATGTCAAATATCATTGGTGACTGGCACCTCAGTGCGGATATTTGAAGCAAACTTACACACATTAGACCATCACACAATTACTCTTATGGTAATATCTCAACAAGTGGATACAGTGAAAGATACGTATGTAAAAAGCAAGTACGTTACTAGTTTTTCCACTAACTCCCAAAGCCTACACGTGATAATAGGTAAATCACACTTTGCTAAAACTGTAACGAAAATAATTTTTTTCAGTGAAACAGAACTGACTCAATTCCATGGCTCCATTACTAATACCAAGCATATCCCAATGTACTGATATGCCATTATTTCAACTTTGGTAACTGCGCCTTCAGTGTATCAGATTCTGTGACTTGGTAACAATCTGCTACCGGCCCTCAGACAACCAGACCTGTCATACTGCTAGTTGCTGAACAACTTTTACTGAAGTAGTGGAAACACAGTGCTGTAGGAACTGTGCATAGCTACAGTGCCTTGATAGCATTGTGCTAATAATGCTGGACTTGCGATCGAGAGGTCGTGGGTGCAACTCGCTGTCGAGTATGGCCATGGGCACACTGCTCAATGTCAATTTATATAGCACATTATCACAGTGCCTCCAATGCATTCAGTGCACCGAATAGGCTACTGCTGAAACAGATGCGTCTTAACTAGGCGATCGAAGCTGGCGATTCTGAGATCTGGATCGTGCAGATCATTGCCGAGTGCGTTCCAGAAGGTCAGGCCAAACACAGCAAATGCACGACGGCCGTATGTGTGGAGCTGTATTCTTGGCACGACGAGTAGGCGACGGCTGGCCTAGCCTCGAAGCATTGCTAGTACCAAGTCATGCTGCGACAATACCCTTCACCTTACCTAGAAAACACCCCGAAGTACTTGCTAACTTATTTATTAACCGTTAAATTCAAGCAAAGAATCATCTGCTCTGTTTAGTCTATTGTGGAAGACAACGTACGATGACGATGTCGAGATTAGGCAGCAAGTGATCGGGAAGCATCCGCATCAGCACTTCATCCTCGCTCATGCCTTTAAATCGGTCGCGCTTCTTCTTGAAATTCGCATCGTCCTGAGACTCGTACTGCTGATGCGACACGGCCTGCTGAGACGACAGCATGCTGTGGTGGGTGCCCTGGCTGCAAAACACAGCCGCCCGACAAATCATCAACGTTCACTCACCATCACGGGTAGAACAAAAATGCAGGCACGAAAAGACGCCTCGCATAATATGAACCAACTCAGCAATGTAGTTCACATAAATGTCACTGCAGTAAACATCCCACAAGGCTTAAAGTTAATAAAAAATATCACCAGAAAGCAACGTAACAAAAATTTCAGTATCACCAGAAGCCAACCTGTCTGTGGGACTGTTTGACAACTCCTCTTTTGATATGACTTCATGCGAGCCGGCGTTTTCATTTTCGTACGTTGGTAATCGTTCGAACGCATGTGCACTACCAGGCACTTGTGAGCAGCTCGTTGCATACGGGTTATACGCGTGCGGGAGATTCCAGTTGGGCATGAAATCCGGCTTCAGTCCAAACGGCATAAGCTCGCCGGCATGTCGCCCGACGAAACTGTTCGGCCTTTGAAAAGTGTTCGCGTGATCCGGCATTCCGCCATTTTCTGAACCGATACCGCTGTACCACACACGGTCACACTTGCTGCTCAACATTTAGTCACCGATTCTGCGTACATAACTACTTTATATTTATTCATTTATTTACTCATTTCAAGTATTTTTCGGTGCTTCTCGCCACCACTAATTAACAGTTTAGTTCGGACATCGAAACCAACTACCAAATAAAACAGAATGACAAATGAAAAACCTCTCTAACGACAAAGAGAATAAATGCTGCCAATCTCAAAGAGCAAATCCTATGACACACAGCTACAATGAAAAATCTTTCAGACGTTACAGTTCTGGCAAAGTATGTTCGGTTAACACTGAAACTCTATGTTCTTTTTTTTACTGCAACATTACTGCCTCAGTCAGTGAAGGAAAGTTCACAGCATGCATTGAGAGCCATCACAAAATGAGAAATGGAGAAGGTTGTATCAAAATTCAATATTTCATATCACATGTCAACTGCTCACTCTATAGACATATATTCCAAATAGTAATGATATAATGCTAATAAACAACTCACAAGAAAGGACTACTCAGGGCTTCCATACTTCATCTACAACAGAAATTAGTGCAAAATGTTTGCTGAATAGTCTGATGAAATGCACATACGTTACCATATATCACCAAAATATGGCAATACCACTGCCATTACTACAATATGAGCAGTGTAATAAAGTCAACCCGCTTCTAGCATGGAGACAAGTTGAAAAAGAAAAACCTGCATCTCAAAAAACGGACATACAATGCCGAATCGTTTTATGCACTCCAGAAGTTGGTTCATCTGCTGAGGTATTGTTTGCATCAGGGGGGAACTTGCCCTTGGGGAATTGTCCATGGGGACATGTCTCAAACTCGAACAGTACGTATGATTAGACGATCTGACACTAATTCATGTTACAACCACTTGGATTAGGGTTGGGGCTATAGGACTTTCCGACTTTGGTAGCATGGCCGTGATAATGCTGAGCGGAAGACGAATCAGAAGTCACAAGCCAAGCCACAATGGGTTACACAAGATTGTACATTTATTTACAGAACTATGTACATTATAGAACGTCTCTCGTCTCTGAGTTCACTACATCAACTGTCTCTTCTACATTCTCCCCACAACATACAGCAATGCATGTACAGTCACTGTCAATCATCACACTTCATAACAACCCACTACACACTTTCCCTTAAACTCCATCCAACAGCACGACCAGAGGCATCTTGCATGTGCCTCCTCGCCACTGCAAAATGTTTGCTGAATAGTCTGATAGAATGCACACATTTGCACATATATGTACACATATGTGTACCTATTTGGCACTGACATCTATCTATATGTTTATGCACTGCGTGCAGGGAAAATGAGTTGCATACAGCATGCGCACTGATGCTGTGGCAGCTGTGCTGCAGAGGCTGTGAGTCTGGTTACAACTAGGCCTATAGTGCTTGTCGCTGCAGTGCACAAGCAATAACTGTGCCAAATGGCCACATTCATATTTCAATCTGTGTACTCTGGCTCATTTTCTTCATTTACTCGCCTCACGCAATGGTAGCCCAGTCACGCCATGTTTAATGGGATCCAACGTCCTAAGAGCATTATAACCGAATGAGCGCTCACATGAGGTTGCAGTGTACTGCGAGCATACGATGGAATGCCGATCTCACTTTAGAAAGTACTATTAAGATAGATCTCAATAAGTTTTCATATTCCATCGTGAGATCGCCAAACTGTTTCTAACGTAAAGTGTAATACCGATCTTACTACGTTTGACTCTGTATGATAAGTTCAGCCGATATTAACCTTCGAACTTCCGCCAACAGTGAGATCACAGATCTCGTTTTAGAACTCCCTGTTAACGTGAGATCTGACAGAGGGGATTGTTGGAATAGCCGAGTTGACCAATAATGAAACGTGATCTCATTATAGCAATTTTGACGGTGCTAATTCAGAGATCGCCGATCTCATTGTAGCACCGACGTTACGTAATATTCACCTAACATTAACCCTAACCCTGCTAGTTAACAGTTAAAATCACGTTACTTCACTATGAGGTAACTCCTACCGGAGGCCAATCTCAAATTATATCAGGGATCTTTCACAGAAGAACACAATGCAATAATACTAATACATGTATAATATTGGCCTGTCAGTAGACACACAGCTCATAATCATTACCAAACACGGGTTTCAAGCTGCACGCAGCATTTTTGCACAAGATTCAGCGCCAAAACCGCATGCAAACACCGCCAAAAACAATAAAAATGCAATCCAATGAGCGCATGTTACACTCACCCAGATATTTAACTCGCTGAAAAATTCATAACATTTTATCATCTTTCTCAAAAATATCAGCTACCGAGGCCATTGAGTAATAACATTATTGCTGTAGACAACACACAGGGCAGAAAATATGCATCTAAATTACAAAGAAATAAAGTGAATGCAAAAGAATTTCCATAAAAACTGAACATTCGAATAAACCGAGTCCATAGAATATGTTACATAATTGTAATATGTATGATTTACGTCAAAATATATTGTGCCATATTTCATTTGATGTTGTTTCTAGCTACATCTGCACATGCCACACGTACGCTGCTCGCTCGCACATGATTGGTCAGTTATAATGTTGCACGCAGCCAGGCAAAGGCCTGCTTCTAGACGATGACGTCAGTGCTAAAGCAGCACGGTCACGTGGTTTTATTTACTTAAACGCGGAGACAGTTGCTGTGTAGGAAAGTTGATTTTGGACGATATCGGTAAATGTGTGACGGAATTTTGTGCCTGGTTTAATTCGCTTGTTTTACGTAGGAAAAAGCGCCACAAATGGCAGTCTCTATACATTGAAATGATAATAATAGGTACACTGTCGTCGAGTTTTTGGATCTGGTGTAGAAGTGCACGTACACTGTACTCCATAAAATAGCTAATAAAGTGTTAGTGAGCATTAGGGTTAGGGTTAGCTATTAGCTTTATTTGCTGTTTTATGGAGCATTGTACGTGCATATCTACACCAGACCCTTTTTAGACTGAATTCACTCTATGCTAAAACATGCTCTTGTGCTTTTAGACTGAACATATGTCTGGAGAGTTGTCTTCCGATGCTGCATCGATTTGCACCAGACAGGATACTGCTGTGTCGGGTATCTCCAAGAAAACGCTGGACAGATTTGCGGCGCTGAAAGAACGTCGTGAACGACAGACACACCGGTCTACTGCCAGGCGAATAAGAGACATCAAATCTGCACTTGCGAGCCGAATTGAAACCGAGTTCTCAAATGCTGACGAAATAGCAGCTCTGCAGAGCAATAATGTCGAAATTAGTTCATTCTGTGCAAAAGAAAAACAGCAAACGAAAACTGCAGGCATTGCCGATAAGCCAGCGTCATCATGTAGTGGGACATTGGCAGAATGTTCTAGCACTGGCGAAACCAGTTGGCTTGAAATCAAGCCATACTTAGGCATAAATAGTCATCTGAATGATGATACAGGTGGCAGCGCTGCACCGAAGACTGGTCTTGAATTATCAATCAGTCGGGCAATTGCACTGCAAGAGTATGATGTTGCTGAGGATCTCAGTGACCAGTTAGCAACTCGTGACTTTGGCGTCAAAGTGGCCGAAGCGATCGACGCAAAGCGTTTCAGGGCAAAACGTGAACATGACGCAGCGGTGAAAAAAGCAGCAAAGAAGAGGAAGCTTGCGTGGACGTTTGAGCCAAAACATCGCTGGGAAACGAAGGGAAACATGTGAACTGTGTGTGTAGAAATTGCGGGAAATGTGTCACTTGCACGTGTTGATGTCTGTCCTTGTCTTAAAATGGCAGATGTCACCTATCATTTTTCTTGCATTCATAATGTTGTCCACCTAAATATTGAAATATACTATATACACACAATTTGTGGGCTAAGTACTGAAATTAATGTTGAATTAAAGTCGAAATCCATCGCCCGTACGAAAGCCGTGCATCACAAAAATGTAGAAATTCAAGCTAAAACTAACAATAAATCCATTTTGCCATTCATTATGCTTATGTATATGGGCAACAGATTTGATTTTGACATTAATTTTAAGGTGTATTTGAGTAATTCTATGGTCGATTTATATATTTCGCCGAGATTTTCGTATGGGCAATGGATTTCTAAAGTTACTTTCAGTATTTAACCCGCATATTTCATTTGTACAGCGATTCCTGGATTTTGATATTTAGCTAAACCACAAATTTATTGGATCTAATCATTTGAATATTTCACATTAATTTCTACCATCTGCATTCACTTCACATCTGTAGTGTGCCTGCATGCCATCGCAAAGCTGTCACTTCGTTGATGTCTTGCTATAAACTTGTATATTGAAATCTGTTATGAAACACTCTCCTGCCTATTAACCAGTTTTTTTCTGAAACTTTAAGTGTGATGCAAACTGTTGTACAAAGCAGTATTCTAAAGCTAGACTTGCAAACAAATGCAACTTTTATCAGGTTACACATTAGCTCTGTGCAGAAAATAACAAGGTTCCTACACTGGTCTTGAATTCAAGGCTGGCCTTGAATTTTTAAAGTCTTAAGTCCTTGAATTGTTTTTTCAAATGAGAAGGCCCTAAATATTTGGTTTTAGCGAGAGCCACTCAGACATCCGATGGAAGTGGATTAAAAGATGACAGCAGCCACTACTTTTGCAGTTCAATATATTGATCAAGCAGCTTTCAATTCTTAAAGGAAGAGGCCTAAAAGGCTTTGAAATTTGTTGGAGAATACGTGCAGGAAAAAATGTGTACATCTGTTACATGTCAATTTGTGCATTCTAACCACAAACATCAGATGTCGCTTTTATAAAAAAAATACTGAATACATTACTGACATTTACTGTACATAACATTTACTAGTAGTTTATTGTGAACAACAGTGTTGTAGTCAATTCTGAAGTTAGTTAACTGAGGTAATCCATGACAGACTTTGCTCTTTCCATCTCGTGTAGGAATTGATAGAACTGAGGCAGTGTTAGCTCTACAACACACGACAAGCCAGAGATGGAGTATCATACACTGATAAAAACAAACGGAACATCGACAAAATGCAGCTGCTAAATTGATGGGATTTAACAGCACTGGCCATAGTGTGCCTTTAAAAAGTATAATGCAGTCTACAAGTTCATATGAATAAGTCAGGAGTCCAAGTTGTCCAGAAATTGTCCTGATATTTTAGTCATTTAGTACAAATGTCCTGATACTGACCATAATTTTGCCGCAACGTGTGGACTACTATTTCATCAACTTTATTAGTAATATTGTAATGAATGACTGCTTTCTTGATGTTCATGACCGATTTGTGCTAAGTAACACGTAATGATTTTGTATGTCTTGAGATTTTTGAGACCATAAAATGTCCCAAAATTGTCCTGAAATTTACTTTAAAAAACTTGGTCCTGAAAATTTCAATTTTTGCTGCTGGGAGCCCTGATAAGTTGAAAAGTTACTTGGTGGTGAATATGAAAATGTGAACCGAACAACATTTCAAACACAGAAGACAAAAACAAAGGAGCAGACATAACAAAATACAACAAACCGAAACAAAGACTACCCTGATGCTATAAGAGGTAATGACCTCTTATGACACTTGCTCAGGAAATAACCAAGGTGAGCTTATTCTACCAATTCCAAGCTCCACATTGGGCCAAAAATGACAACGTACCTTTACAAAAGGGGGTAACTGAAATAACCTCTTTTTGGTCACCGCTTAAGAAAGTGAAGAAATGAATGGGTTTGTTTCTTAAAAGACTTGCACGGGGCAAACTTCCACAAAACTGCACAGCATCATCATCCTCTGGAACCAGTGGAGGGTCGTAAGAGCTCACCACTCCATACACGCAGCTGCCGAGTCCCACAGCTGGTCTGCTGGAAGTCCAATGTCAAACAATTACAAGTACACTCATTGTCATTTATTTCACGCTAAATTCACAATGAGTACAATGGCAGAAACAAACAGCAAAAAAAACAGAGTTGCCTGAAAATTCTACAAATTTGCCATTGAAAGCCAGCCAGAAACGAAAGTCATCAGTTAAGGTTAAGTGTATTAAATCGCTACAAAATGAGACGCAGATGTCATACCCATGTAGACATTTTCGATTCCATGACCTTTGTCGACCACCAATTTCAGCTGAAATTAAAATGCATGCGTCTTATTGTGGCTATTTTGTTGACGAAAACAATCTGAGTGCAGGCTCCTCCTGTTTTGCCAAGCACAGTCCCTGGAACTGGCAAAGGCCCCCTCTCCCTCCCACCAGGTCCAACAATTACCAAGGTACTTTTTGCAATTATTGCGAACTCTTCAAATCGTCGATCACAAATCCAACGAATAAAATACAGCATTAACAAACAAACAGGTCTCCACTGTCAAACGAAATAACACCTAGTCTCCTGAACTGTACACTATTCTGCCCACCATGCACAGTGCCTCTCTGGAATGAACCCACTGGCACTGTCCCAGCACCACCTGAAATCATGGGACTGCCTGGATGAGCTGACACTATCAGTGAGTGGGTAGAGATTAAAGCCCCACACGACACAATATATACGTCAGTTCAGAGGCAGAGAAAAATACATGCTAGTTGTAATTCAATACAATACAATTAAATGTTCTAGCGCCCAGTCTACAACAACATGACCGACTGCACATTACAATGTCAGTGAATATATGGGATAACAGTTATGAGGAAAAAGCACAGCTAAATAAATGTGACTTAAGGGCAATTGAAAATGGAAAGGTGTGGGGCGTCCAAAGGTACCCCCGCGACGCAAAATTCGTCACGGTAATCTCTGGAGAGACAAAAAATAAGGAAGTTGGGGCAAAATTTAAAAGGTGTTGACGTTTGTCTAAAATGGTCTAAAACTCACCTTTTATTCAAATATTTTCCCGGGGTGATACCCCTGGATTCCTGTTAAAAGGAGGAGCGAAGAGAGGGGGGTTGCGTCGTGGCTGTCGGGG
>Ga0056115_1001383_pt1 | contig 11519 bp, 9 predicted proteins | sample WorMetOlspDAHAB1_FD_77007 | JGI IMG/M metagenome (GOLD analysis project Ga0056115, IMG submission 77007) | Marine gutless worms symbiont microbial communities from Max Planck institute for Marine Microbiology, Germany - Olavius sp. DAHAB.1 ... | reverse complement strand
GCCTATTTCTAAAGGACGGGATAGGAAGGGGAGGGAAACGGGAAGGGAGAAGAAAGGGAGGGGAGCAGCCTACCCTAATAATAAAAAATCGTTCCGCGCCCTGGCCAGCAAGCATCAATTTGGCCGCCCGGTTAAAATGTTACAGACCTCATGGCCCCTAATGGGATTCGCCATAAGGCAGACGCAGTCGAGCCGCAAATTCCAAAGCCAAAGCTATAGTGCCAAGGCCAGGTGGCCAAGGCTTTTGCTTTCAAGACCAAGGTAAGGTTTCATAAGATGCCTAGAAACAAGCGTATAAAAGGTTATTTTGCTATGTTGTAAAATAAACATGCATTTACCTGAAACTGCATTAGACTACCATCTTTATGACTATGCATTATGAGTTGAAAGCCAGGCATGAACTCTGTTTCAAGGCAGAAAATACTTTAAAATAGGGCTGACGGGCCAAGTCAACATGCACTCGACTTACCGCATCTGGTGCTTCTGAAACCGAAAAAAGCCACCCCCGGCTTCCTCTTAACATAGGCATTTGAACAGCTGTAGGCCGCACACCACGAAAGGATGACATAGTCCGAAATAATAAATTAAACAACAAATCACAGTCATTAGCAAAGAGCAGACTGTAGTGCACCCCTCCAACCGTCACGTGGTGCTAGCGTCGATGAATATGAGTGTGTTCAAAACGAGACTTCTTATGAAACCACTAATTACATTGTTTCTTGCCTTTGTGTAACCTCCCTACTTTTAAACTCCCTGGTCTAAGTTTCTAAGTTCAACTCCCAAGTTTCTTATGTTGTTGAATTTGTGGGGTATGCTATGTAACACAGTTCTGTCACGAGTATAATCTTGTTTATTTTCAGGTTCGATTGATTTCAGTGACTTTCTGACTATGATGACAGTTAAGATGAGTGAAAAGGACTCAAAGGAAGAAATTCTGAAAGCATTCCGACTGTTTGATGATGATGAAACAGGCAAAATTTCATTTAAAAATTTAAAACGTGTTGCCAAGGAACTGGGAGAGAATTTAACAGATGAGGAGTTACAGGTTAGCATGATTCTTCTTATTGCTGTTTTGTCATTTTGTGTAACTCATTCATGTCTGTTACTTTAAGGTAGCTAAATTTATATCTTTATTCTGACCATCTTATATGACAATTGTCAAACCAGAATGTGCTCAGAACTGAGATTAATCAGAAAGATTACTAACAATGCCATTAAGTGAACTGAACTCACAAATAATACAGTCTGTATGAAAATGTGACTAATTATTTATTATGGGTATCATTTGTAAAGAACAGTGTTAGTATACATGCCTGTATGAGCTCTGTAGCTGAACAATAAGCCCACCTCGTTTTCTGTCCCAAGTGTCGTAAGAGGTGACAAAACGTTTTAGTGTTTTCGATGTTGAAAATGGCATATTTTCTATTCTGCTTAATTTTTTGTTACTATTGGTCAATCATTGAGACAGTGAGAGTGGGGCGTAAAAGTGTGCTCTGTCAGTCCCTGTTAGACTGCACTATTACAGTGTACTGCACATCTTGTGGCATATTGCTCACATTAGGTGTTCTCTGCTTTTGCCATTTAATGTGATATTTTCGATTTCTGTAACAGCTAGGCGCCTACTAGATGAATTCTGTTAACGTATTAACATGGCGTCTATGTATTGTGCAGGAGATGATTGACGAGGCTGATCGTGACGGAGATGGCGAAGTAAATGAACAAGAATTCCTGCGTATTATGAAGAAAACAAGTCTGTACTAGACTGCCGTGTGTGAACAGGTGTGACTGTGATTTCAACAGTTTACTGCAATTACTGTGCAGCATACGTTCAACTGATGACCGCCAAATGTACCACACAACAAAGCTTGTGCTGTGTGGAATGATACATAGACCGTTAGATCCATTATTTTTGTATTGTTAATTAATAGGGACTGTGGCATCTAAACTCAGTTACCAGTTGCTTGCAGTTATTGGTTGTGCCCTGTGACCATTCTCTTGCACACTTGGTACAGGTTGTATAATATCTTGTATGCACTTTGAAAGGTGCAAGCTCAAAGCATTCCTTCAGTTCCTTACTGACAGTTCATGCACAATAGGAAGCACATAAGTTACACTAGTGCTCCAGTGTTAAGTTCCCATCACTTAGAGGCTGCTGCAGGTTTCCCTGTATGACACCTGCCTGGTCTCTATGAATAGGTTGTTGTGTGAACATTTTTAGTCACTGCTAAAATTCACTAAGCAGTGTTTGTGTTTGGTGACTTGTGCTTGGCTAATAGTGGCAAAAACAGGCACATGACAAGGTTTTGACATCTTTAAAGAAAGATTTGAAGTTCAACTTCTTTTCGGTTGTCCATCGTATTTGTGTAACAGTAATATTGTGTTTTGCATTTTGTCGTTTGGGTTCATGTATAGTTTGTTTGTTAGTACGATGGCCAAGAGATTGGCTCGGAAGACTACTATCAATATCTTTTGTGTTGAAAGGTTCCCCCATAAAGACCAGATTAAAGAGTTATTTATTGTAATGTTTTCATTTTGTATATTTCCAACAGGTTACTTTACCAAATTTCTAAATATTAATTTCACATTTCTAATCAAACATACTTTTTGAAGGCACTGCCTATTTGTACCAAAAGGATGATGCAGCGAAAATAGTCAGCGTGTAGCAACTTCTCTACCAACTTAATGGTAGATAATACCTGACGAGTGAAATAAAATTGTTGTAACATATTGCACCTAACAACTCGAACCAAGTCCTGAAAACCCTGAAGTAGAATTTATTTTTGGTCGTCCCAGCCTGCAAAAACTGTGCTGAAATGTCTGCATAAATAGTGTTCATTACACTGTCAACAAACAAACGAAAATTGTAGTCAGGAGCATGTTTCTCAGTATGTATAGGCTTTTCCTTCATTCTGCTGTAAATCATCTGGTTATATAAAGAAAAGTAAACTGTGTCATGCTTTCATTTCACTGTAACTCAGTTAAACACACAGGCATAGTCTTGTTAGCAGTTAATTTGATTAGTAACATTTTTAAGAGTTCACGACAGTAACGCAAAAAACATGCTGCCATATAAAGTTGCAGATGCATACATTTTTACAAAGGTTTTCAAGTGTTATGCATATGAGGATGAAATGCATATTCTTGCATCCTGTACATTTTTAATCTGACACTTGGTTTGGTGACTATTAATAACTGCAACACCAGCCATTCCTGCTGGAAATAATATCAACTTAACATCAGTACTTACTGTACAGTTACAGATGCACAAGCAATCAAAGCCAGTATACTGTAACAATTTAATTTCAAGCTATTTTTGTGCTGTTCACGTAACAACAATAATCAGGGTTCTCACTCAAATGACAGAATCAAAATGAAGGACTTCTTCAGCACCATAAAAACAAGAAAAATCCATCGATGCACTTAGCTAAACTACAAGCACCCCGCTGCAGGTAGTATATGAAAACAAAAGTAAGTAATTTAGTTTATGTGAAACACATCAGCAATTCCAGTAATTAAGCACAAATGTTACTGGAAAAAATTACAGATTCAGTATCTTGGTTTTTCAGGATAACACTAGCAACAATCAAGGACTTTTTCAGCACCCATGTCCAATTTCAGGACTTTTCAGGTCCTGAAAAATGAAAACTTAAATTTCATGACTTTTCAGGACCAATGGGAACCCTGAATAATAATAACTAATAAATGAGTAACTAAGCAATAATAATGAGTAATATACGTAGCTAAACAACTAATCTGTCTGATGTATTACATTACTTTATTATTATTTACAAATTACAATGACAAAGTAGTACACTACATGGTGTAAACTTGATTCCAAGACAGTCAAAAACTACACTATGCAATCGTTGGTTGGATGATGACATCAATTTTTATGCCAGTGACAAGAGTAATTCTGTGCAGAATGAGAAAGCACACATAAAGACCCTTCTTCTGATTGTGAAAAACAAAATTTTAAAATACATTGCTTAAATGCTGAGTAATATCAACCTTTTTTTAAACAAATTTTTTTGCTGTTTTCGAGGTGCCACATCGCCAATAACAAGTTTATAAATGCAACTGTTTGCATCAACGCTGATGACAAAATCACAATGTCTAAATGATACCAGTAACAGAGATATCAAACAGAATCAGACGCCACTTAAAATGACTAGCATGACAAACACATTTGAAACTGTATTGCGAATGCTCGCGTGACTGCTTAGGCGACAAGAAACGCGTGTAATTATAAATTGAACTGATCTACAAACTGCTGGTAAACCAACTGACTTGACTTCACAGCCAAACTTCCTGCAATACAATCAAACACATTTCAGCAAAATAAACACAGCAACTATTTCATTTATTTTGGTTTCACTACAGTAACAGCGACTTGCATAATGGGAAAAGGGTTAAATTAGGTTTGAACAGCAACAGAACACAAGTGCCAGGTACTTGTTTCTCAAAGCTTGGTCACGTGTGTGTTTTATTTTCTTATTCCTGCTGTGGATCAATTTGCCAGTAACACTGCAAGTCATTTCTGCATGGGACTTAACTCTCAAATGACCATGACACGTATATTATAATGTACCTCCTCAGAAATGTAGTCAGTATGAGTAACAGAAGAATGACATCCCATTTTTTCCATTAATAATATGCTCTTATTACGCACATCTTACTTGGCTGCAGGCTAACAAAATAAACAGACTGGATAACATGAAGCACTTAAATGGCTACAAATGTAACGTATGCCATACGCACGCATGTTGATACAACTAAGACATCATACACAGAATACACAATGTTCTCACTGTGTCAATACAAGATGAACTTGGCTAACCAACCGATGTGTATTAAGGCTATTTCTTGCCAGACGATATTCTCTTGCTTTTCTTGGGTGGTCGTGGCAACACCCGGCTGGACTGACGCACAAGCAACTTGCGTTTGTTTGACTCAGGATTTTTTCGTTTTTGGTCTAAAAGCAGCAATAAACTCAATCTTGCCAAATGTGCTGTCACGTTACAGTGTTTTAGTTTACACAATTAAATAATGGCATCAGATGAATACAATGTACCTATCAGTACAGGAACATGAGTTCTATTTATTTTATTAACAAGCAAAATGCACTTTTACTTGTACACAACACGGCCGGTTAATAACTGAAAAAAGTTGGAAGGCAAATGCAAACGAAAAAAATCCGATAAGACCAACAGATCCACGTGACACTGTATAACAAATGTGAATGTAGATATGAAATCTAACAAACTGCACACAAAAAACAAAAAACAGACTGAAAAATTGTGTATTAATTGTGCAAGTGTTTCGATGAAATGTACTTGCTGAAAAATTTTACATGCTGTTGTATAACTAAGACAGGGTGGGCATTCAAGGATAGAAATTTAATCATTTTAAAAATCTAATGAACTGTGACAGCAGATGCATAAAAGTACCTGAGGCCGAAGAAGGGAGAGTAACATCATCACTGCTACTGCCTGGCATTAGTACGACAGATTTCTTCGCATGAGACGCACTCAGCTGTGGGGTGCGTGGGCTCTTTAACGCCTGTCGAACAACACATACCATCGCTAATGAAGATCAGTTAAATGCATGCAAAACATACAGTACACACAGAAGCCATTTTCAGGTGGATCTGCTGTGTCACATGGTGGCTGGTTAGGCACGACAATTGCGCTGATCACATCAACAAACTTAACCTACGTTGAACTCGTTTAAAAGCAGGTCTGGTGACCTTCTGTCGGCATACCATTGAAGAATTCAAGGCACACTCAGCCTGGCCATCCCTCCCAATGTATCAGCCAGTGCTGGGAAGAAACAGAGAATGCTGCAAAGCAGTGGACGCTGTAACCAGGACTGTTGACACACTGGCCAAAGGCTGTTCATATGAGCTGGCCAATATGGGATATGCCCTAGTTCAAGTGGGTCAAACTCTCGTCCACTCAAAACTCATAAAGGGGATGAGCTCCGTCACAACAGAATGTGAAATCTGGCTGGGTTAGCCATTTGCCACTTCATCTTATTCTTATACTTACTCTGTGTCTATCAGTTCTTTCCAGACAGACCATTATAAGTCATGTAATCACAGTCCTACTAACACTTCTTTGGTATTCCTTTCTGTCTAATAACTTTTAACAATGGCTGAAGTACAGTGCTGTAGCCATATCTCGTCTTCCCAGTGGTAGCAGTTAGTTCACTACAATAAATAGAGGTTTAAAGAAATAAGATTATTAGAAATGGCTCAACGACGAAGAATGTATCATATGGTCGATTATCATTTATAAAAAGGCCCAGTTTGTGCTAATTCTGTTTGAATAAATATCCGAATAAAACGTATGTTAAGATTCTACACGTCCACACTAACCCAACTGCCATTCAAACAGAGGCACCCACCCCTTCTAAGGATATACATGTGACATGCATATCGCAATGCTGGCAAAAACATACAGTGCAACTGCAAAAAACAGCCACGTGAAAACAGTGACTAATGATCAGCACTAACTTGAACATGGGGAGAAGGAACGAACGGTGTCCAGCGAAGGTTTTCCGGTTTCACGTGCACCAAACTTTTCTGTTTCGTCCGACACCAGGACAGGTGATCGTCAAACAGCTTACGTTTCAGCATTATCATACACCTGGAGCACCCAGAAGTCATCATGCATTAACCGTGACCAACTGAGCCGGTAGATCCAAATATAAAGTTAGATTTTCAATGTCCAATGACAAAGGTAAACAGTGAAATGTTTGGGAAATTTCAATGCAATGATACTGTACTACGTTAACAAAATATGAATACTATAATTTGAAAACATGACTATACCACTGAAAATCTGCGACATAACAAGTGCTCACTGAAAAAAGACAAGACTGATGAAAAATAACCACAACTGACAATACAGAATGTTTCCTCTGACTTATGAGCAAATACAAATCAAAACAAAAAACTGGAAGAACAAATGGAAACTAACCTTGAATCACGTTCTGAAATCATATCAAGAGAGACAAGTGTTGCTACTACATCATCTGCCATCATTCCCGTTGCTTCACCAATGTCTAACAAACAGTAGATGATATTCAAACATATATGCGCATGGGTGTTTCATCAACAGGTTATGTTAACAAGACTGGTGGCACTTCTATACATCAACGACTATCAGTCATTTTCATCGCTATCATTCTTTCTAGCAAGCACAGACGGAGCACTTCATGCCATATGTTGACATCTTTCTCCAGAATATGACAGTTCTGGGCCACACTAACTGACTTAGTCAATGTAAAGTAATGAGAAATAAATAAATAATAATAATAACACAACAATTATAAGGTTCCATACTGCAGAAGGAGCCATTATAAGGGCGCCTAACAACGTTCAAACATGCTTCAGATGCTCATGTCAGTAAATGCAGACATTCAAGTGGTCTCCTTCTCCAATTCTCTGTGAAAGAAGCCGGCTGATTGGAATTTAACTTGCACTTTCAGCACAGTGCCTTTAAAAATTGAAGTTTGGTTAAAAAAAGTTCATATTGAAGAGAAAGCTACAAGTTAAAAAAAAAGATAAAAAGGAGCCCAGGAAAAAAACAATACAATACTCAATACACAATAAACCCATACAACTAAAACTAGTCCGAATCTGTTGCCTCTTATGACACTCAGTTAAGAATAAGCATGGAATTGAGATGGGTCTTATTCTACAGCTCTCAAGCCCACATAGCGTCTTCATCGTCAGTAATAACAGTGTGGACAATAAATGAACACTGGCCATGCAAATCAGTTTGTTGAAATTACACATAACAGCTGTAACAGTCACTAGTTACCATGGAGTGAAACAGTCTTGAGATCCTTATTCTGCTGCAAAAAATCCAGCACAACATGTTTCCAGTATGCTCGGTAGCTGACCCGACCCAGATCAGAAAGCGGCTTCTCTGGAGAACCAGGCTGGCCTTCCACACGAGACAACAGATAACCTACAAAAGAACATAATATCTTCCTATTTACCAATTTCAAAGCAGACGACAGTAATATATGGCATAAAACGGCCACAACTTTGGCACATAATACAGACATTCTTTCCACCTAACCTATTAACTAAAATGATGGTAACTGCCACAATCATGAGTTAATGCTACCTCAATGCTTACTAACAATGAGTTGATTATCAGTAGGTAATTTATCAAAAACAAGCAAAAATCATATCATAATATCTATCAATATAACAGTTACAAAGCATTACACATGTAAAACTGTGAAACCTACTGAAGTCAATAAGAAAACGGCCATATCCTTGTCGCTGATATGGTGGCAAAATCATAATGCACGACAGATTGTATTTCTGCTGACAGTATTTCTCCTAAAACAATTAACACAGCAAGACTGAGTTTTTAAAAGTTGACAATACTCAATTACTAAAAGTAAGCACAACAGACATGTGCAAAGTACACCATCTGAATAGTGAAACACTAATGTGGCTCGTAGAAAATTATTAACCTGGAAAACATTGATTCAAAAACACTAAGTTTCACAGAAATATTACAGAATACAGCTACAATGAACTCCACAACATTAATTTTACCAGGGCAATAAGATACATTGAATTCAAACTTGAACTTGACAAAGTATATTACTACTGCTTCAAAAGTTAACATCTCTACTTCTATTACTATTACACAATACAACATAATACACAAAGCAACACTATCAAAAACAAAAAATAATCAATGATAACCTTTGAAAAATATCCGATCAAATGCGTTCCTCTGCTGTCAGAGTGGGTTAGCACATAAAACAGAAATGGTTCGACATCATAATAGAGTGTCTTGTGATCCAAAAACAGTTTTGCGAGAAGACAGAGATTCTGACAGTATTCACGATTGACGTCACCATCAACTTCATAAATGGACAAACAGCCGTCGCGGTAAACCTCATTGCCCGGCGGCCAGTACATGCAACACTTGGCCTACAACCATCCAAAATTTGTCCATTATATCACTGGAACTTTGCAGGAATTCAGGAATTTCACAACTATGAGTCAGTCAGTCAGTCAATCAATCAACCAATCGATCAATGTCTTATTATAATGACCTTTGTAATAAGACTCATACTGGTCCACAGTGCAAGGTTCACAAAAGTGCTAAAAAAGGATTGCTGAAAAGATAATGTCACAACAACTCGATGGATGATGCTGAAACAACACGTCAGGCCAGTGGCAAATGAAAAGACTCGGCTGTCAATGGTAGACAGTAAAGATGTAGGCCTACAATAAGATGTTGTGTGATCTTATATTTAAACCACTTGTGTTAACTCGACGCGAACTGCTGTAAATATTATATCCCATTAAACATATCATTAAATGTAATGTGTAAACATTAAAAAATAGAAGAAAATGATAACACAGAGAATATTCACATGTCTCATACAACCGTTACCATTCTAGGACTGATCGATTGGGTTTAACGGCACTTTCAGCACAGTAAGGCTATATCGTGTCTTTAAAAAATTAGAGTTTAGTTAAAAGGTTGATAGTTGATTACCATTCTAGGGTTACATTTCAGCCTTAGCTGGGTTTACTGAAAACCTTTAGAAATGACGTTTCTGTTGTTTCAATGGAACAGCTGCATGCTGTAACCCAAAGTTAAAGCACTTCATATAATGCTCGCACTGTTTACGGCCTTTTTCCCCAGGAGAGCATAAGAGCGCCACAATTAGAAAGGGACAAAGGATTTTATTCCAGAAGGAGGAATAATAGCTCAGTATTATATCGTCATCAAACAGATTTCTAACCAAACTTAGGAGGGGGGCATAGACGCCAACGCAACCCTCAATGACCATACATTTTATACAGCCTGGATGCACACCAATTGTCACTGAAAAAAACATACATCACCAAAGCATCAAAGTGCATTTTTGTTCATAACATAATGCATGATGCTGAGATACATCAGTGTCATAAATACAATTTACATATCATATGCTGCGAAATATGAGACAATAAAAAAGAATAAACTGCAAGATGCAAAACAACTTAAAACACTGAAAACTTAAAAAGTATTATACCAAACTGCAAAACTAAATACCATATGTCCCGAGAGAGCACAGCGACTTTGCATACATTTCAAGCATAGGCTGCAAATGTATAACTTGCTCAGCCTGTGAACAAAAAAATAATAATATATAATCAGACTACCCCAAAATTGCTACTACATATTATAATTTTAATAACCTTAAACAATCTCTATCTACTTAATAGTAATACTGCAATTATAAGTCTTCCTCAGTTCAGTACATAAAAAATTATCCAATATTTTTGCATCATATATCCCTATAATTATTCTCCTCTCAGCACAATGCAGTTCTGCATCGCTGTTCTTTCCAGGTCAGATTGTAATGGAAATAAGCCTGACAAGAAACCTTTAACCAAAACATGAACTGACAGTGAGTGAATTACGCTATCATGTCTACTAATGTCTCAAAGAAAAGCCATTATACCAAACATTTGTGTTCATATTTCTGAGTTTTTGGCATTACTTCTATTGTATGACAAACATAAGCAAATACACACGAGTACACATACGTGGCAAGATCACGAGGGAAAGGTGACGAGTACCAGCTGTTGATCTCATACTTTCCAAACTCGATGCAACCAGGGCTATGTTTACTCTGTGTACTTCCGCCAAGTTGCTGCACACACCAACCACAAATGCCACAAAACTATTTATTTGTAGTTTATTTTGCACGAAATGCAGCAACACATTCATCACCAAGATAAAGAAATGCACAGAGTAAAAACGTGACCAAAAAAAAACAAAAAAAAACAAGAATGAAAACAGATAATAAGAACAGAATGCAAACACAAGGTACCAAGTAATTATAATTGCTAATTAAAGAAACCAATGTATCACTATATCTGGTAATGATGATAATTAAGAACTCAAAATACACAAACAACATAAAGAATAATAAAACACTCACGGCATACGATAGGCAACCTGAAATAAAATTACAATTCAACAACAGATCTTGAAATTGGCTTACAAAAATTTCCTAAACTGCAGCCATCTATGCACAAACATGCTAGAAAGTCCAATTTCAAGAGCTGAGGATAAAAGAGAAAAATGCACAGTAGATTACCTGTCGTGTTATTTTGCACGCTTGTCTGAAAAGTTCAACATCCTCGGTGCTAACGTGTTTTGGAGTCCCACTCAGATCTACAATATAAGGTCACTTGTCATTCAGCAGCAGACATTGTTAACAGAGAAATGAGACAATGATTGCACATCCTATACAACAGCAGTAACTGTAGCACCATAAACTACAACTATGACATCACAGAATGTCATTACATAAATTAACAATATAACAGTTAGTTGCAAAAATGTTAGTTTTTGAAGATCTGAATAATTACAATCCAATTTGCATGCAATTAAATCTACACAGAAGTACAGAAGAGCAGACATTACATTGTAATTAATAAATTAATTTAATTCAGCATAATAAAATGAAAACCACTGACG
>Ga0056115_1001382_pt1 | contig 11520 bp, 8 predicted proteins | sample WorMetOlspDAHAB1_FD_77007 | JGI IMG/M metagenome (GOLD analysis project Ga0056115, IMG submission 77007) | Marine gutless worms symbiont microbial communities from Max Planck institute for Marine Microbiology, Germany - Olavius sp. DAHAB.1 ... | reverse complement strand
GCGTGCCGAGAGCTTTCCGCTCTCCGCTTATATACATTTTTGCCGTTTCTAGATACTAGACGCAATGTCACGTAGCGTCAACCGGATGCATTTCGTTTAATGGCTTTTACTCGGGCAACTTGCTTGCGAGGACACAAAAAGTTCAGTTGCATAGTTCAATCATGTCTTTGCTACGTGATCTGCGCACCTGATAGTGCTCATGCACTATCGCGAGTGTTAAGGCTAAACTACATCTGTGTAGTTAAGGCCAAGCTACATCTCATCTCTCACACACCAATAAGTCACAAAAATAAAATAATGCACCAAAGTGGTATTACATACAAGTCTAATGTTAAACTCTTCACAGAAAATAGAAATCATGATATGGCAAGTCAACTCATTACAAATAATACTGCACTTCAACAGAATCATCGCACATCTATTCATCACACGAGATGCAAATAAAACCGTGTGGGCCTTTCTCATCCAAACCTTGGCATGCACTGTGGTACCAGGCCTCACACTCTTGGCACTGAATCCAACTCTGGTATGCACTAGCGCAGTACTTTATGGAACAAGTAGCACATGGAGTCAAGTCTTCAGTCACCGTCTTTTGTTTTGGAATTCCAACTTTTCTTTTTTTTCTCCCTCTCTCCAAAGATGATATATTCTTTTGTGTCCTCTTTCTTCTGTCTGTTTTCTTGAAATTCCTGCTGCTGGTTTCTGGACTTATTCTGCTTGTTCAGGCAACCCATTCGCTCAGTGCTACTAGCTTCAGCTTCAGTCTTATCTTGACTTTTTGACTGTCCACTTTTTCTTTGCAGCTTCTCTTGCTGTTTCTTTGATCAAGCTTCTTGCTTTGCTTTCTTGCTTTCTTCTCGAAATGCCTTTCCCGGAACCTCTTTCAACTTTGTCTCCCGAGCTTCATTTGAAGTAAGCAGAAAGAATTTATGCTTATGAGCAGTGTTCTTCTTCCTGATAACCGGAGGTGGGTAAGACAGAATATCTGAATCTGCGTCACCCGGATAAGATGTATTCTGTAATGATAAATTAATCTGATGACAGTTTGAAGATGCAGCTGGCTGCACTGAGCATACTGATTCAGGAACAAATTGCTTTCCGAAACTGACAAGATGCCTGCATGATTCTCAATCTCCAAGTCTGTTTCATCCAGATCATTTACAGATATTCCTAAGTCAGTCACTGAGACAACTGCATCTGACAAACCAATCTCACACTGTTGTTTTAAGGTTTTCCATGCCATGAAAGCCTCATTTATAGTCAGGTCATACTGCTTGCTTAGACAATATTTGTAACACTCCAACTGTTCTGGTAATAATGCAGACTCACACAGGTCTAGTGAAATTTCAGGTGGAGTTACTGTAGTAGGTCTAACAGTTGTAACTATCTGTGAATCATCAAGATAGTCCAACAAATGAAAGCTGTCAGACAAAGCTGAATAGGCAGTCACTTCATTGTCCTATTCTGATAAGCCACTGGGCGCTTGGAAAGGGGCAGCAGTCGGTAGTGACGTCACATTGACTGGAGTAGAATTATGCACACTTGACAGTGATGATGCAGATGGTGACAACGATGTCACCAATTCTGGTTCACTCAATCCAGACTGCTGGTTTTCTGCATTTGGCTCATCGGAACATCCTGTGTTTGTGCTGCTGTAGAGCGTGCTTGGTATGTAGGCTTCTTGTGGAACAGCATCGGGATTATGCGGTTGTATTCCACATGCGCGGAAACCAGATGTGATGTTGGTACTGGTTACTGCATCAGTCCAAGCTTTGTTCAAGAGGCCACAAAATGTGGCTCGTGAAACAAGAGTGCCTGGAAAGGTACTCATCAGGTCACCACAAGCCTTTCGATAGGCAGTTTTGAATGGCCAAAAAAACACTGCGGTCACATGGCTGCAGCCAATTTGACGTGTGCGCTGGAAGTTCCACGATATGGATCTGATTGGCTGCAGCAGCATCTAGCAACTCAAGAAAGTTGTGTGAATCATGGCCATCCACGATTAAGACTTGAGGTCTCTCAGTTCCTATGCTTGGGAGGAATGACAATGCCCTGCTTGGTCCACCCGCTGTCTGACCAGCTCCAAGTTGTCCCATCTGGAGCATCTTGTGTCTGTAAACTATTTAGTGATCTTCTGGTCTTCCCCTTGACAATTACACGAGGGGGAAGCGCACCTCCACCAGCATTCACTGCCCCGATCACCGTTATCATCTCTCTGTTGCCACTTGTGCGGCTGTGCAAATATTTGGTTCCTTTTGCAGCTATGACTCTATGGCTTATGGTCGAGCTGTAGACCTGTCTCATCCATGTACCATATGCACTTTGGAGTCTGTGCTCATCCAGAACAGCTTTCAGCTCATGAAAGTACTTTTCCACCTTAGTCTTCTCCATGCACTTATGTCGTACAGCAGCCGTGCCTTCTGGCTGACGAAGCCTCACGCGTGCATGTCTTCGCTTGAGTCCTCCCACCATCGCACAGACGGTGTTCCATTCTTAAAATTAACCTTATGCTTGCTCGCTAATCTTCCAGCATAACCCAGCAGCTGTCTTCGCCCAAAGCCTATGCCCATCGATGCTCGGTTACAGGCATAGTCGACTAATTTTTCCTCTTGTTCGAAAGAAAATGAAGTGGGATGGCCTGGTTTGGCACCAAGTTCTGTTTTGCCAGATAGGCGCACTTTGAGCGTGCACCTTGGCACATTGAATGCCTTGCAGGCAGCTCTCTGCGACATCTGCTCGCTCCGAACGGCTTGTATGGCTGAGGTCATAGCAGACTGGTTCCAAATGCAGTTCTGACTGCGTTTTGATCTGGTTTTACCCATGATCCTTAAGTCACATAAGTACACACAGCCGGTTTTTACTTTCCATGGGCCTACAAAGAATTAATACAGCATTTCCAGCGCGATACCAACTTCTGGCCACCCTGTCACGCAAATCTGGCCATGGCCAGAAATAAGTCACAAGGGTGACCAGAAATAGGGCACTATGACTGATACTACAAGATAAACAAATTTAAATATCTACACTGCAGCCATTCAAATAGCGTACAATTAGTGTGATGTAGAACGTCTCTGCTACATAAATATCTAAAAATGTACTATATGAACTAACCTTTCAGTCGAGGTGTTCTTCAGAATAGTTTTGACTTCTAAAACATTCAACTCTCATATCACGCTCTGTCATCACACTTTTGAGACTTTGTTTACTTTCATAGAGACACCATAGTATAAGTATAGTCTGCAAGGACGGTGGCGCCCCTAGCGCCGAGCGGGCTGTAGATGCCAGATTACCGTGGCTACACATAGCGTCGCCCTTGTTATGCAGCGTTATTATGACAATAGAAATCGTTGAAGTTGCCGATTCTTCTAATTTATAACTGATCCCTACTAAATGCAGCATGTAGATGACATTTGTGCATGTTCTTGCGTGATGCAATTAGGCCCTAGGCCTATGCTTTGCTTTGTTTTTGAGTTCATGTAGGTCTGTCTCTAATGCTAGTCTACGTAGCAATCCATATTGTGAAAATCCATTCTTCTGCTTAAAGCACGCCGATCTCAGGCTGTTTAAGGGTTTTTTTTACAGGCAATATTTATTCGAGACTGATGAACTGTAATTTTTTTACACAGAGTATGTCATCTGCTAGCCTATAGTACTCAGCACAATCACTATTCAAATGCAGAAAAAACTTTCCACTTAGCCTAGTGCAACATTTGGGATATACATGTCTACATAATGAATTATACAATATATACAGGGTGGTCCAAAAAACGGATACCCAGATTTATTTTTGGGATAACTTCGGAAATTCAGCACCAATTTTAACTATTCTTTCACTGTTACAAGCAGAAATTTATGGCGCATAAACCTGAAGTTCTTCCACCCACCACATTTTTATTGTGTGACCACCACCAACTCAAACACTACTGCTAATATCGGTGTTAAGACTATATACTATGGAGACACGCCCACTCTATTTTAATACGAAGGTACCACTAAAACTCGAGTGTGCCCAAGTACTAAAAGCGAAAGTTAGTCGCAGAGCACACTGGTAGCAAAAATATTGGCCTTAGAAAAGTGGCCAGAATTAGGTGCTGGGCAGAATTAGGTTCTTTTACCCTAAGGGGTTTGGATTCTGTGAGGGGTCGAAGTTTGACCATTCCCATTGGATTGCGATGTCGCCGTTAACACTGCTTGGAACTAACGTTCCCGCTGTGATCAAATCAGAGGAATGTAGATATGCGTCTTGTCCATGTTTGCTTCCAGTTGGCTTCCAAGGGAAAGCTGCAAGAATTGGAGTCTATATTATCTGGTAATAAATCCAAGTCGGCCGTCGTTGACAAAAAAGGGCGTGGTCTGTTGCATCATGCAGCCGCAAGAAATCAGCTTGCAGTGCTTGACTTTCTCCTGGCATATGGAATTGGTATGTATCACTTCTTACGATTGATTATTCGCTTCTGTAGTCAGCGAGTCTGCATTCATCACATAAACAAATAGATTCACGCAATGCTGTCGACACTGTGCCGTCTAGTGTCATTTTTTAACTGTGAAGGAACTAGGATTTCCTTCCTTATTAATCTTTCTCAAGAACCACGTCCACTATCGCGTAGTGTTTACAGTTTCGAAGTCCCAGTTAAAACCACTGAACTCTATAAATATTTAGAGTTGAGAGGTTAGGGCTGTCGCGAGTACTCGAGTACTCGAGTAGTAAAGTACTCGAGTAATTTTTTACTACTCGAGTACTCGCTACATTCTATTTCCGGTTGCAAATTTCGATTTCTGGTTGCGGTTTTTGCAGTAAATTGATGAATTGTTGGAATTTATCGAAACTTGGGGCTTCGCGATTTCGTTTGCAACTTGCCTGGAAATAGATCTGAATATATATATGCTTGTTCAAGGCCCTAACCCTTCAGGCCCCAAGTTTCGATAAATTCTTCGTTATTGACAGCTTGTATTAAAGTACTTCCGGTATCAACGAGTACTCGAGTAAAAACTACTCGTTAGCGGCAGCCCTATCAGTGGTTAAAACGTCCTGTATCCCCGGCAGGGATCCGCTGCCGGCAGTCAGCTATTATTGTTATTAATTATTATTAATAAAGTTATTTATTACCCGACCTACTACGAGGTATTACAGAGTCAATAAAAAAGCCCGAGGGATATTAAAATAAATTTTAAAATAATAAGTCTTTAGGCGATGTTTAAAACACTGCTTGTTGGTGGCAGAACGGATAGGCCTATGTTCAGGGAGAGAGTTCCAGATGGAAGGTCCGGCATCTGAGAACGCTCTCTCACCAAACATGGTCCTTGTCCTTGACGTAGTATAATTCAGTGCCATCAGAGGAACGGAGTCGGCGCTTTAGCTGACTGATATCATGGCTTCGCTGATATATGTCGGACCAGAACGCTCGTGTGCACCAGAAACATTAGCAGTGTGACCTTGAACTTGATGCGCAACGGAATTGGCAGCCAATGTAGCTAGTGAAGAGCTGATCTAACATGGTCACGTGATGGAAGGCCAAACACCAACCGGTCAGCTGCATTCTGCACTCGTTGCAACTGACCGATAGTTGACCATGGAAGATCGATCAGGACAGAGTTGCAATAGTCGAGACGACCAGGCCGGATCATGGTCCTTCCGGGCCCTGAGGCTTGAAAGCGACTGCGGGCCCCGCTTAAAATATATTCAAAATTGACCTTGTTTTAGTTCTGTTACCCTTCTTTCTTAGATATGTGGTTTATATTTTTAAAAACTATTTTTGCACAACTTGCTCCAAAACAACTCAAGTTGAAACGCTTTATACGTGAAACGTGGTTTACTACATTTAAAAAGCATTGTTTTCAGCAAACTAGCAAAGTTTTACCAGCACTTTTGATAATTTTTACAAATCGGTGTCAAAACAAGTAATTACAATTTGAGCAACAATAGCATGACTTAACATTAACATGGCGCGAGAACAATGCAATATGCATGCTTCAAGGCACACACAGTAAAACATGAACTATTAGCGCTGCATCTACATGAGCAGACACTTAAACTGGGTTTACAATTTCGCTTTACGCGCCTTGAAGGGTCATATCGGTTAATAACAGACTCAAAATCAAGACCGCGGACTAGGTTGCTTTCAGCAGCCATGAGAGACAAGGCATTGAGACGTTTATCAGATATATTTGTATGAATTTCGTTTTTTATCCGCGACAACACAGAAAATTACATCTCACCGCTGCAGTTACTAACCAGCTTACAGAGATAAAAATTTCGGGGCCAAAGTGGTGGGAAATTTTCTTTATACCGAGAGGTCCTGGCCCGTATCGGGGCCTGGGCCCTGAGGCTTCAGCCTCACCATTCACCAGCCTCATGGATGATCCGGCCCTCAGACGACTTGGGATGTACGCCGACACGAGTTGCTGCATCACACTGCAGTCGACATAGTGTTTCAGCTGTCTCAGCTGGCGAATATGACAGAAACATGTGCTGACCAGCTTGTTGACATGTGGCTTCGTCGTAAGTTCACTATCTAGCAGCACTCCCAGATCTCGAACGACATCGGCAGGTGGTACAACAACCGACTCAACTGATGGATTACAAAGAGCGGCACGAGAACCAAACCATATCAGTTCAGTTTTGGCTGCATTCAATTGCAGGCGACGCGACGCACAGTCGCACACCACGACTGCCGATCCTGGACGCAAGTTGCAAGCCGCTGCAAACTGCTTGACACATCACCAGGATACACAGAGGTGTAGACCTCAGTATCTTCTGCAAAGAAATGGTGACTAACATAGTATATAGTCCATCAGTTGACTGGTTCCTCAAAGACGGGTCTGTTGTTGTACCAGGAGAGCAGGTCGTTAGTATCATCGACATTATGCAATAAATAAGATAAGCACAGAGCCCTGCGGGTCACTGGATTCGATGGCAATTGGATCTGACTGACTACTGTAGGTAGGCTACAAAATGTTTGTGAGCGACCTGTGAGGTATGAGGTAAACCGGTCTGAAGCAAGACCCTCAATGTTAAATCGTTGACGAAGAACTGAGATGAGACAGGAATGGTCATCAGTATGAAATGCAGAGCTCAGGTCGAGAAGAACCAAAGCTGTTAGTCAACTGCACGAACAATGTCATTGGAAACGATTGTGACAGCCGTCTCAGTCGAATGGCACTTGCGGTAGGCAGACTGTCCGACTGGGAAAAGAATGTTGCTCTCACAGTGACCAACGAAACGACTAGCAACAGCACGCTCAACTAGTTTAAATGTGAATGACATGTTCGATATTGGTCTATACGAGTTCATATCATCTGGGTTCAACGTGTTTTCTTTCATTCTGGCAGTGACCAGATTAGCCAGAATTGCAGTGGTCCTTTCGTAAAACAGGAACAATGGGAACGCTGGCGAGCCAAGCGAATATTGATGTCTGGGTGGAAGCACCGAGTGCGCTACGGGGATCCGGGATATCACCCGCAGAAAAATTTTGAGATTGTATATGCCAAATTCCGCAATCCGACCGACTTTCCGTGCGCCAAAATGCATTATTTTTGGCGTTCTTAAACACTGCTACAATGGGAACGGCGTTCCAATGCGTTCCGACAGCTTTTCAACGATGGGAACAGCGTTCCCACGCGTTCCTCCTCGAAATGACCCCTGCAGAACTGTTGCTACAATGCCGGACATCTCTTTCAGCAGCCAGGTGGGCACTGGGTCGAGGTTGCACTGCTTGTTAGGTACTGTTCTCAGCTATTAATTATTCGCATTCGCTGGCACCTAAACTTAACCCTAACCCTACACAAACCCTAGCCCTAACCATAACCCTAACCCTTAACTAAGCTTCCACTTCCGAAAAAGAGGAAAACCGATCGCCAGTCGTAATTAACTGACACCTACTGTGCATTCCTGTCACGTGCCACATGCCAGGCGACTGTCGGTGTCACCGGCATGCAGGTGATTCACTACAGTGTTAAAATCACCGATAACTCAAGTAATTCTTTTTAATTTTACACAAAAACAATTACAAACTTTATTCTACACCAAATTTGTATAATACACTGTGTATATAAAACGCTCTGCTTTTCATATTTTTAATTAAATGTTATAAATTATAAGCATGAATTTATGTGCTAGCGCATTTAAATCTGCCTACTACCAGTTTTAAATGTATAAGCTAACGCATGTGTTTCATGCTTATAATTTATAACATTCAATTCTTGCTGTTTTAGAGTGACGATCGGCTTATACAACATTGGGTAGACTGCATATAGTTTTATCTATGCCTATAATATTTGCGGTTTTAATAAAGTATGGCAACCCTTTTGTGCCACACTAGTTAAGGCCTCATGTTCATGTTAGCCCCCAAGTAGGAAGTTGCTATGGCCACCCAGTACTGAGTTACTGCACTTTTTATTTGAATACGTTACGTGACCTTGTGACCTTGTCCTTTTGACCTCTGGAGCTTGGAGTCATGTCACGTGATGATACTTGGGCTTTCAACACCCTTACGGTAAGACATTAACAATAGGCATAATCACTACATTCAGGCCTACGATTGTTAGTTAGTTAGCTTACAACAACTAATGCAAGTTGTGGCGTATCAGCGAACGTGATTTTGGTCACGTGACCGGGCCTCACGGTGAACATGTACACCAATTTTGAGGTGTTTGCAATACTTGGGTCCAGGATTCTTGGCCTCATTGCTAGGCAACCGGCATTACCATGACAAGCAGTTTGTACGCTAATATGGTGCGCTGTCTGTTAGCGGCAGTTTGTCAGCGTTTTGTAGCACTTGTACTTTCTGTGCTCTATGTGTAAGGTTCGTATAGTGTATTTTAGGCTGTTATTTTGTGTATGCAGATATTAATGGACAAGACTCTGCCGGCAACACTGCGTTACATGACGCTGTTGCCTCTGATGCCAGTTCGGCTGTTAGTTACTTGCTGAGCCACGGCGCTGAAGCGTCTATGCTCAATCGGCGAAACATGGCAGCGATACATGTTGCTGTCGACGACGACAAAGTCGACGCGCTGACGGTTCGCACTGAAAGGCTAGCCGTGATTATAGCGCCCGACTCAACTTATCTCCAAGATGAGTTGAGTTCACTCAGTCGGGCTTTAGAGGATGGTCCAAAAATTAAGCCACTACCAAATTATCAAAACATTGTATTAAATCGTATTAAAGGCTGCAAATGAGATTATATTTCTTCGTCAAATTAAAGTATCAATCAATCACTACAATATTTTCACTTGGTAATAAATATTCTGTGCGTGAACTACTTTGTGACGCCATTAACAATACCTAACCCGCAAAGTAGCAACACCTACGGTAAATGATGTTAGCGCTTCCTCCGGCATCAGCTCGCCTTAGTAGTCTGTGAATTCTTATTTCAAACAATTATATCTAGATGGAAATTTATGTGAAAATTTCTTCGATTTCCATCTTTTCTCTTTTTTGTTGCTTTCAGTCATGATTTTATTATATACATTGATTTTGCCCGTATCGCAGCTTCAAACGCATCAACTGATGACGTCACAAATTAGATCACATACACAGTATTTAATAAAAACACATAATATTCTTGTGCTAATTTTGTAATCAAAATTGACGTAAAATCTAGCCTCGTTGACGGTTTTTAATACGATTAAATGGTTCTCCATAGTGACTTATTTTTGGGCCACCCTGTATAATCACGGCTTTAGGCATACGCACACACACTAAATCTCTTGCGACTGTTGACACTACTTCAGCTATCCTTTAGAACTTTTCAGTGACAGTTTGCTAGTATGGGCCTTCCTATACCGAGATTGATATAGCCAGCTTGTGCGGCATCTACCACGTAGGCGACGCCAATCAGATCGAGGTGGAATGTCGACTCGTGAAGCACAAGTTGAAAGTACTGTATAGGTGTGGGGGAACCTCTGACTGACATGACAAAACAGACTCAGATGATCTCTCGAATGTTGTCCAGCGCAGAGTGTTCAGTGACTTCATTTTCCCTGACGTCGTTTAATCCGTCGCCCTCCTATTCGGTACGTTTTAGTAAACGGGGCAGCCAGAACTTCATATCGGAAACCATTACAAATCAATTAGTGGCGAACAATAAATCGGACACGTGTCCCGCCGTTTGCCCAAAAATTTCCTCTTAACGCCGAAAAATGAAAGTTTTATCTTACCGATTTACTTACTAAAACCGTACCTCATATTTTGTTTAGTTAATTTGAATTTAAAGTCAATTTTCTTAGAAAATTTTTCTAAATTTGGTTTTCATGCATACGGGGGAAGTTTGTCCGTTATGCATGATTAATGTACAAAACCGAAGTTTATACGCTAGTTAACGGCGTCATTACACATCATAAAACAGCAAATATCAAAAAATGTGATATTACGCATCATAACATTGCCTAGGTGTAACTGTAAAAAGTGTAACTGTAACTGTAACTGCGGCTTTTCTAATTCGCCCCGTACATTAGACCGATGGTGCATTACACGGTCATATGACTAGCTCGAGACGCTCCATAGACGGAAGAAAATATAAAAAAAACTTTCAGATGTCTCTTGAATGCAGTAGTCGATCGCATGATCTTCAGCTCTGTAGGAAGACGATTCCAGATGCGAGGTGCAGCGACAGAGAACGCTCTGTCCCGGATCTTTCGTCTTGCCCGCCTCACGATCAGATTGCTGCTGCTTGACGATCGTAATGATGGCCGTGATGGATCACTAGCAGCAGGTGTCAGTAGGTCGATGATGTAGTCTGGCAAATGACCAACGAACGACTTATGAACCAGGAGGCAAATTTTATACTCGATGCATTGTGCGATAGGCAACCAGTGCAGCTGGTACAGAGCATTCCGCCTCCGAAATGACCTATATTGTGTCGGGTGGGGTGTTAAACTCTACTCACTCACTGGTACAGAGCATGGGTCACGTGATCTCGAGGTCCCAGACCAGCCATGAGCCGTGCTGCCGCATTAATGACTCTGCAACGGTGCCAGTGTCGAGGCTGGAAGCGCGACAAGGACAACGTTACAGTAGTCAAGTCGCGACATAATGAGAGCCGACACCAGTCTTGCAATGACGTCAAGGTCAGGTTGCTGTCGTGCAGAACGCAGACGACGCAAGTGGTAGAAGCACGTCTGCGACACCCGTGAGACGTGCTGGCGCATAGACAGCTCGGCGTTGAACCACACCCCAAGGTCACGAACAACTGTTGCCGGTTTGATGGTGCTCTGGTTGATGGTAATGGTCCTGGTGTCTGGTGGCAGCTGATAAAGCTGATGGAGATGTGAGGTGGAACCGACCCAAAGTACCTCAGTCTTGACCGCATTCAGCTGCAATCGCTTACATGCACACCAGTAGCTGATGTCAGTGATACAGCGCTCGACCTGTGATGTCATCATCGGGACTTTGTTTAGCGGTCCGCTGCATTGTCCTTGCATGTCGTCAGCGAACAAATGATGTCGCATTGCGTGGCGGACGAAGACGTCAGCGTCCTCGGCATATTCAATGAATATTCTAGGACCGAGGACTGATCCCTG
>Ga0056115_1001381_pt1 | contig 11524 bp, 13 predicted proteins | sample WorMetOlspDAHAB1_FD_77007 | JGI IMG/M metagenome (GOLD analysis project Ga0056115, IMG submission 77007) | Marine gutless worms symbiont microbial communities from Max Planck institute for Marine Microbiology, Germany - Olavius sp. DAHAB.1 ... | reverse complement strand
CCCTTCTACTGTATTTTATGTTGGTACTTGTAATGGGCACTCTTTCTTTATTGTTATCATAATGTAGTGTAAAGTGCCCATTACAAGTACGTACCGGACAAGTGTATTTGTTGTTGCAGAGCGGCAGTTTCTGCCGTCACTGCCGACGTGCGTGTCGTGGCAGCCCACGCCGGCTGAACACATGGTTGCTATTGGTACGGAGACGGGGCACGTGGTGCTCCAGGACTGCAGGGTCGGTGTTGGTACTCCAGACATCCAGTCTGTACACAAGAGACCAGTCAACCGGCTTGCCTTTTCACCTCGGCAGTCAGTAACTCGCAACTTTCTTGTGTAGTTTTTAATCGCCGGATCATTTGGTACAGGAACAGTACATTGACAACGGAAAGTAGTATAGATATGTGTGCATAACTACTAACCAGCCAGACACTAAATCGAATTGTAATCCTGACCGTACTATTAAACAGCATGCAGTTGTAAGCATTCAACTAAATCAGATGTCCTACGTGTCCAGAGACATATTACGAGGCACTGTTATTACACCGGTTTTACTACTTTTGGTAGTTATTGTACTTCAGTCCTTTGTCGCAAGAACACACACATACTGTGCAAGTTTCAGTGAAGTGTGGTTTCTGTGCTTGAATGATTGCTGATAACATGGACCAGTCTCAGTTAAAACCGTTTACAGTGCGTGTGAAAGGTAGTGATTGTCACTTTGAGCAACATTGTGGTTTCGAATGTCTAGTACCCGAAGAACCGTCTGCTTCTTGCAGCATGTAAAGTTCTTGGCTAGTTGGAAGTTGGGCAACGATTGATCAAGTGTTTGATGTACACACGCAACCTAATTTTGTCCAGTGTATGTCTGATCACTGCAGCAGGAATGATCCCTGATAGTTGCAACAGGCAGTCACTCAACGTCGTTTAGATACTGTCACTGTCATGTTGTAGTATTAATACTTTTCCACTTTTGTATTATTATCGTCATTATTATTGCCGTGAAATCATACACGAGCATAAACACATAAGAAACAGATAATACAAGAAAGCATGGAATTTTACCATGAGCTGGGAAGAAGATTGCCTGGCTACCATAAAACGTATGTTGTTGCCTTAGTGTTTAATATTGCATTGAAGTACTGTGGAATCTCCCACTAAGCTGTCGCGACTGGCACGACAGTCGACAGTTGTGGAATGGGTGTACATACAGGGTGGCCCTAAAAAGTAAGCCACTACCAAATGATCAAAAAATCGTATTAAAGCCTGTAAATGATATTAGATTTATTCATCAAATTAAAGTATGTATCAAGCACTATAATATTATTCGTTGGTGTTAGATATATATTATGCAATGCTCAGACCTCTGACCTCAATAACTATGCCTGACCTGCAAACTAGCTCAGATACAGTAAATGATGTCAACGCTTCCTCTGGCATCAGCTCGCCTTAGCAAGCTGTGAATTCTACGTCTAAATGATCTTTTAGATGGAGATTTATGTAACAATGTCTTATTTCCATATTTTTTTCTGGTTTTCAAACAGGATATTATCACATATACTGATTTTACCCGTATCACAGCTTCAAACACAAGTGATGACGTTACAAATTAGGTCACACATAGAATATTTCATTCTTTTCCTCATTTTGTAGTAGACATTTATGAAAAATCTAGCCTTGATGGTGGGTTTTAATACGAACTAATGATGATTCGTGATAGTGGCTTACTTTTTTGGGCCACCCTGTAGATTGCAGAGACCACTACGGATAGAGCTAATATTTAGTGAATCAGTTAATTGTTAAGTAAAACTAAACTTAGAAACAGAATGTCATCGCAAGGGAAGTGACCCGTAAAGATGTCACTGTTAAAAAAACGTTTCTCCGCTATTAAATAATATTAAATTACCTTGGAAATGACAATACTGTTGATGAATTAACTTTATTTATATACATTTTGCTTCTCTTGCAGCATGTTATTTGTTGCTCTGGTGTGTAGCAGCGACTGGCTAGCATCGTCGTCTCAGGACTCTACATGCGCCGTCACATCGTTTTCTGCAAAGTCTGCTGATTCCAAGCCTAGCAGTGTCATGTTAGTTACTGTAGCATTGGATCGTCTTCCTTCTCTGATATCACCTGAATTAACTTTAGCATTTATAATTCTTGCACTACCCACCCTGCCTATGCATTATGTTGCAAGATGAGCCCCACCCTTGAATAGCTGCCAGCTATTGGACAAGCCGAGTGTTGTAACTTTCAAGAGGCAACAGTACCAGTACTGAGTACTACATCACTGTTCATTGCCTGGGTATTCACTGTCGTATTCAGGTACTCACGCTAGCCTCAAATTCAAGATTCCTTTTATTTAAAGTCCATTGTTTTTGAAAACGAGAAGGCCCTTAAGTTGTGGATTGTAATATAAATTAATAATAATGATAATAAGCATATTTGTAAAGGTCATAAACTTAAGAGGCGCTGGCGGCAGTCGGTTGTGTGTGCTAGCTGAAGTACCTATGAAATAAGAATATTTTTTAGCCTAGAATTGAATACAATGGTGGCATGCCTATGTGGCCAACTGTAAGTGTGGCTTGCAAAAACTGTTGAAGTAATTATTGCATGGCGAGGCATTGAACCTCACTTATGTGAGTTGGTCCTGGGGCAAATGCTGATAAACTGTTCAGGCTTGACGTATAAGCAGTTGTTGTTTGATCCATTAGGCTTAAAATTCAGGGCAAAGGTCCATGCATTTTTCATCCTTATCCAGTTTGCTTCAGTATTTTCCAGCCAGGCAAGAGGTGATTTGTATTTGGCATGATTCACTCTTTAATAATCCATTTGATGTTTTAGTTGGAGAAGCGACGCTCATACAGACTTCGTTCAGTCTGTCTGCTGGAACCCGGTGTCTTACCAACTTGCCAGCTGTTCGTGGGATGGCAAACTACTGTGTGCAGCCGTTGCTGATGATTCCACAGATCGATCTACTGTAGCTCCAGTTGTTGAAATGAATCACGTTACATCTTGACGTGAGATTGCCAAGTCGCAGTATTAATTAACCGAAAGTACTGACTTTGTTCTTCTTAACTGCGAATTGTGTCAAATGACCGTGACAGAACATAAGCTTAATTGGATATAGACTTGTCATATTCAGAAAACTCTGTCGAAACAAACATTTAACGGACAAAACGCCAGTACTGCACTGACATGGTGTTCAGTAGTTTATAGGAGATGTTGAAAATAAAACAATTATCTACCAGACACGCTAGTCTCAACCATTTGTGAACTGCCACCATTACAGTTGAAATGTATTTTGAAGTATGAAGGGCGACGCAGTTAATAATATAAACTGCTGGTCGGTGGCATGAATATTTGTAAAACTATTTATTTCAGCTTCGAAAAGTGATAAATCTTTCCAAGAGAGACAACACAAATGCACGTGACTAATGATGTAATGAATGCAAATCGCACATTTTTCTTACATAAATAGTTCAACATGCAACAGTGCTATGTACACAGCGAGTGAAGAGTTGACCTGTGAAGAAAGACGTCTGGTTGCTTTACTACATTATTTTACAACGCCACTCAGGCTTAACTGAACAGAGTCTTAGAGTCCGTGACTACAGCACCGTTAAACGTCAGTCTTCACTCGACCTACAACAATACAAACATCTGCTAATCACCTAGTTACCATTACACGACCAATCGGATTTCAAACGTAAAAAATTACAAACGATTAACAACTGCAATGCTGTATATAATTACACCATGATGTCTACTATCTATGCTTCAGGCCCGCTGACCAAATCATGGGACAAATAAACCCAAAGCTCATTCTGCAGTTATCTGTAATGTATGGTTGTAGTTACATGGGAATCTGCACCAACTAGCTACAAAGAAGTTTTCAGTTCATACACAACTGTTCATTCAAAATACCAGCAGCAAGTGTTCGGCGACTGTCCTGGTTCTACCATACAAACTGTCACATTACAATCATACTACATGGTAGCTCAATCCTGGTGTTAATGCCATTGCAGTGGTCATAAGTAATTGTGATAAAACTCCTAATACAAATGATTACGTCCATGAGACAGACATAAAAAAGAATGAAAAGAGTTCGGTTTAAATCTGCTATAAGGATAGGTATGTGCAAAGACGTGAAAGAAAGGTCTTGACTATTTATAATTTTTCGTTCCTTGTCATCAGGTACACCCTGTGACGAATCTGGTTGTGCCTTTTGAGATTACAAAATCAACAACCATACTCGAGGCTCAAACAATAAACAAAACTGTGGCTGTCTACAAAGTCAGTGATACATTGAAGACTGGTCGACAAACAAACCTGGAAGACGATCTAGACCTGCGCTTGGCATGACCCTTCTTACCAGACCGTTCTCTGCCGCTGTGATCACGGGATGATGTCCGGCGGTTGGAGGACGTGTGCTCTTGGTGACGTGTCGAACCGTCGTGCTGAGAAGACAACTTATGATGATGTGATTTGTGCTGCTGCCGACTTTCCAAGGAACGAGACCTCGACCGTGAAGTTCTCGATCGCTTGCTGGTCCGCGACCGTCGCCTGTCGTCTTCGTCGCTTGTCCGCCTGTGTCTGTCCGCGTCCGATCGTCTCGACCTGCGTTTATCGTCCGTAGAACGCCGCAATCTGTCGCCACTGTCTCTCGAATGTCTACGTTTCGTCTCTTTTCGTCTATCAGCGTCGTCGTCATCGTCATGTGTGCTGGTCTCCCTACTAGAGTTGTGCTTAGATCTACCATGTGGAGTCCGTGCCTGATTTTCAACGGCGCTAGTCTTCGAGCGTTTCGCAACACGTCGTTTTGAGGCCTCGTCAGAAGACTGGCGAGATTCAGTCGACGAATCGCTGCTGTCGCTACTGCTGCTGCTGTCGTCACTGCCTGACTGCGAAGACTCGTCCTTCGAACGTTTCTGAACCTTGGTCCCCGAAGTCCTTTTGCGCTTGTCTGACGATCGGTCGGCCTTCGACTTCTCCTCTTCCTTCTCTACACGATTCTTATCGGGCACTTCACTGTGTTCAGTCCGCTTCCTATCGGGCAGGTTTTCGGCCGTTTTTGACGACGATATTTCGGAGTTTGGCACTTCCAGCATCACCATGTTCTCTTGTGTTAGTCTCTCGCTGATGCTGACGTCTTTTGGTTGCTGTCTGGATGACAACGACGCATCTTGAACCTGCTTTTCTTCATTACCATCTGAATGGTACCAAAACGCAACAGAAGCGGTTTTCAGGTGGTTGTCAGAAACGTTTCTGTTTGAAGGTATGTAAGAATGTAAGAGGAATTCTGAAGCACAGGTAAGGGGGATAGACACTGCGCTTTGGCCTCACTGACTACATAAAAATGTCTTCAGCGACTGTCTGAAACTAAGCAAACTACAATTTCTGCTTTTCATTGCCCTCATAAGCATATCACGTACTAAGCCTATCAACCATATTGAAGCAATGCAAATTTTCTAGCATAAATCATCGTCAACAAGAAAAATTGCAAACAATAAGAACATAAGCACTACATAAAACAAGGCAAACCAAACACTAGTGAAATTTAAAAACAGTCAGAAAACGCTAAACGCTTGGAAATCTCTTGAATTTTTTTGACAAACGTGTTCTGCTCACCATCGTCGCGTTGTTCCAGCTCATGCATCTTGCGCTCAAACTCCACTTTCTTGAGTTGAATGCGACGATCAAGTTCTTCGTCGTCGGAAGATTCGGCAGCAAGCGACTGGCGATCGGCGACCGATGCCTTGTCGTCCACATCATCGGACTCGCTGTCTGAGCCGTAGCCAAGTCCTGTCCACAAAACTTCAGTCGTTAGCCACGCACCGATACTGCAGTGGCATCTCCCGTTATATGACTGCTTCTAAGCCAGTAGCTTAGAAATCTTCTGTCATATGCGGGTTCACCTTCCAAGGTTTGCCAGTCATGCGACTGCATCATCATTTGCACAGTAGTCTGGACAAACTTTGTCAGCTTCGGTCAAAGGGCAGAGTCTAAAATGCAGAGGTGGGCGAATCCAAATCGCTATTCGATTTAAATCGCGATTTTCAGAACAACGAGATTCGATTTGAGCGTAATGAGATTCGATTTGGACGCCTGCAACTGGGATTTGATTCGAGATTTGCGAGATTCGATTTGGGCTACAAAAGATTTGGGTCCAAATCACGAGGCTGATGGGACGTTAGGCAGACCCTTGGATGTAAAAAAATGGCGGAGTCGTCGAACGTGGAAGAAAGCCATAAAAGCAATGATTTAGGCCTACCGTCAAATTTAACAGTTTTAGGATGTTTTTTCAAGGATATTGTGCACAACTCGAATGAGTGGTGCATGAAGTGTAACTTGTGCAGCTGCAAAATAAAGTCTAGGCCGACTATCACCTCCAACTTCTATCGTCACCTGCGGGTTAGTGCTCTTTGTGGTTATGCTAGGGACTTACGGTTATGATCAAACATGTCCTTTGTGTTCAAATTTTTTCAGACAAATCACAACGAGTTGTACCGATCAAAACTGACAGAATTACAAGAGAAGCAAAAATGTGGAAAAGGGAAAGGCCAATTAACCCTGAATTTCGCAGCAAGACCAAATCAGGAAGATAAAGACCCGAAAACAGTAAAATACTCCCATTCAAGTGTAAAACATAAGGAGTTAACTACTGGGTTACTGGACATGATATCAGAAGCAATGCTTCCGCTTAGTTTCCCAAACTCTGTCGATTTCAAGAAGTGTATGCAGCTCGCTGACCCAAGCTATGATGTTCCAAGCCGTTGTACCCTAACACGACTTTTGACAAACAGCCTGCAGACATTGAAGACTTCTGTTGTCGATCATATTCGTCAATGTACGAAGTCAGATCCCATGTATCCGACACTCGCACAGCTGGCAAGAAAGTATCTGAGTGCACCAGCAACATCAGCCTCTGTGGAACGTTTATTCAGTGTGGCTGGTTCAATTATTCGAGCAAGACGTAGTAGCTTGTCATCCACCACAGTAGAATCTTTGCTGCTGCGCACAGAGATGCTGAAATAATAAAGTACTGTACTGGGCAGTGGACATGGACTTAGCCGTAGGCTCGTAGCACGGTAGCAGGCTTTTTGAGAAATTCGAAATACAATATGTTGGTTTCATTGGAGCAACTGTCACGAGAATTACATAATTTTCGGTGTTCAAGATAAGGTATTTGGGGTTTAGAGATTTGATTTGGGTTTTTGGGATTGGGATTTGGCATATGGGATTTTATGACCAGATATTTGAGAATTGGTTACTGAGATTTGATTTGGGATTTGCCCACCTCTGCTAAAATGAGACATCATCTGGATCTCGCCATAGGACAGGTTAGATGTCATCTCTTTCTAGAGTATGGAAACAATTTGGCATAGACCACTGTTGTAGAAGGTCAAAGCAAATTTAAAATAAAGGACACTATCACTTGCAGTTCAGTTTGTTTCAGTTTTAATCACAGAATCAGTTATTAAAAGTACTTAGTAATCATGCACACTGTACTGCAAAGATCTGAAGGAACTATATTGAAGTTCACGGTGGCAACTATAACTGCAGTCTTTTCTGCTACCACAAACAAGACATCTGCTGTAAGTGGCTACTGTTGTCTGACATGTTAGAACGGCTAATTTCATACATAATTTTCTGTTTACTCATTATGGACAACAACTGTAAGTAAGTTGGTTTTCAAAAGCAAACGGAATGGCATATACAGAAATCCAAATGTCAGCAGATTAAAAATAAGTGGACGCACAGAAGTGAGACAGGCAGTACTGTAAGCACGACAGACAGCATGGCGGGGCTGACGTACACAGTACATTACAGCAGCGTGCTAACGTACCAAGCGCAGTGATCGAAGCCAAAGCCGAGGACTTGGCAAGCTGCTTTGCTGGAGCTTTCATATACATTGCAACATTAATACAACATCATACAGCATCATCGTCATTAGTAGTCACTCAACACGTGACGCACATATACAGTGACCACATAACCGGATACCATTGCCATAATGTCCAACAAGAGCTTGAACCCATATCGGCTGTACACACTAGCATCATCATCATCACTTTTACTGAAAACCGACACATTCGCAATTCTCATACTATGAATTTGCACAGAAAGGAAAGTATGCATTAACAATTTAACAGAAAATCAAACTCGTTTACAGCTAAGTTTGACCAGGCTGAGCCAAAATACAGTATTCTGAAAAGGAGGACAACAGTATCATGGGTACAATGCCAATTTGGATAACTATGCCAATGAAGCCATTTGCCCTGGACGACGTCCAGTGGACGTCATAACCAAGCTCTGAACTCGACCCGAAACGGAAACTTAAAACATGGCATGAAACTGAAACCAAAAAAACTGCATCGAAAATATTCAAAATGAGAGTAACTTCACAGCAACTTTTTTTGTGAATGCAAGGGGGACGCGTCATAAATTTTGTACTCAACTGCGACTCAACAGAAAACAACAAAATCTACCACATGAAAATGACGATCAGCATCCGTTCATTTTATGCACGGTGCACTTTAGCACGCACAGAGACGAATGTACAATACGTACAATTATCATATTTTTTTAATGCCGTGCTCAATGCACACTGAAGCCACACAGCACCCATTAAGACAACGAATTTCACACACACGCACACACACATAAATACTATACTACTGACAGGTGGATGGTAAACATCCAAATGCAGTCAATGCATTCATTTGCACAACACGGTGGAAGCTACCTCGAGACTGCTTTGACTTCGCCGATATGTAGACCTCTGTTGCAATGTTGTGAATCTCGCGATTTGTAACGTCAAGCAAAACTTCTGTCAGCAGATGCTTCACTCGCAACATCTACAGACACACACATCGTCAACAATCTAAGAAAAACTTTACATCAGTCGCCGAGCCACAGCATAATTATGCTACATAGAAGTCCTTTACCCGAATCAATCTAAAATGACAGTATATGCATACATACACGAATCATTTCCTGCCACACACGAAAAATTAAATGTAGGCTATACAGATAAAAATGCAGCAGTCTACAACACTTATGCAGCCATCATATTATCAACTAAAATTTTCAATTCACAGTTTAAATACAGCTGCCAATTTTAAGTTGAAACCATCCTGATCAGGTACAGTGTCCTTCAAACAGCCCCATATCCCCAATAGTTGAAATGCACTACATACGGGTAAGCAACTCGAGCAGTGACAACTGAGGCATGCCACAGCATCAACTTACCATTTGCGCTTGTCGTTCTTCTTCCGATACGAAAACGTCAACAGACGGCCGCAGCGATGACGAGGAGGCGGGCAACGACTGACTCTTTCGTTTATCATCATCGCTGTCGTCTTCATTTGCACGTTCGTCCTCAGCGTCTTCGTCATCATCAGAATCCTTCACACATCGCCGCTTGTCAGTGCACTGGCGCCGAGTCGTATACACATGGCCAAAGCTGTACCACTTTTTTGCAGTGGTACGACTCTCCGTATAAAATGCTATAGCATTCACCATTTGGGCCTACTACGAGGCAATTCACAGAAATTCTCTCACCAGCAGTCAGAATTTTAGCTTTAAAATGCAACACGTCTAATTTCGGCCGGGGCTCCACCCCAGACTCCAATGAACGACGCTCTCCAGAAACCCATATAGTCAGCTAGCGGATCGGGCACACGCTACACAGCCCAACCAACAGTTTCAAAGCAATGAAAGACAAAAAGGGTCTGTTGAGATATAAAAGAGAAGGGATATTAGTTTTTTTTGGGGGGGGGAAGGGAGAGCTGACCACTACACAGTTTCACCTCGCAGCATAATTCGGTCACTATAGAAGCAGTATGTGTGCAAATGTCTTGTGCACAGTTGCTGGTGGAACAGACCGCGCCACCCGTCAAAATAAACCACACCGTTACACGAAACCACAACTGACAGACATACAAATCTGCTCTTGGCAGCCGTCGACACTTCGTCGTCATTGCCACTGGTAGCCGCAGCTGCCGCATCTTGGTTTTCGCTCCCTTGCAACTGTCTGACGTTCATCGCATCCTGAATCTGCCGTTCTTTTTCCATTGCACGCTGCTTCTCTCGTTCCATCTTTTCCAGGCCTTCGCGGATCCACGCCGGCAGCTGGCGACGCTTGGCCGCATCTACACAAGCCGCACATATATGCAGAGTCACTAATCAACACTAGGAGTGCTATAAATACTCACTCGGTTGATACCAAATGACGGAGACAACACTTCTGTTGTGGTCATTCAACCACTATATTTCCTAATGCTCTGTCCACCAAAATCTCCTTCAGATGGATGTTACTCACTGCACAGTCACTGACAAGAACCAGGGGTGAAGTACAAGTTCACTGAACACAAATGATGGCAGTGTGAAAAAAACAGAACATTTTACGAAGAAAAGGTACGACTTTTAACTTTCCATACACAAAAGTTCTTGTGGAATTCCATTCCATGTAATCCCAACATCAACCTTCCTGCTTTTGGTAGAAGTTCGCTTTGTTCCAACAGTGCTGTTATTTTTCTACTCTCCGGCAATTCAGCTTGCAAAATCGCAACTGTGCACGATTCTGTGACTTTCAGTCCAGTTTTTCTCTCGTACTGATTTGTTTACTCGCCACAAAACCTAAGACAGTATTAGACCACTAATGAATGCTTCAATCTTTACGTGCACAATTTCTCTGAAATACCACAACACTGCAGTCTGCACTGTTTGACACGATTATTGCAAATATTGCCGTCTTTCTACGTACCATTCATTTGACGGTGAAATATGTAACAAAAAAACAGACACACACATAGTGATGTGGAAATTTCAGTTTTATTTCATGGTGAAAGATTTCTGTATTTTTTTGGAATATTAGTGCAACATTCCTGCATTTTCTACAGATAAGCTGATCTACGTATATCTACCTAGACCAGATTCGTCCATCATGGCAGGAACTGCAGCCTGGTTCATCGGTCCTGCTCCACCTGGGTATGAACGTCGTGGCGGTGCCCTGTATTCCAGTGTGGACAGTCCAGTCATCTGATGTGGAGGCATCATGCCAGAGCCCGGGGGACCTTGCATCTGCTGGTGTCTTTGGTTCGGCCAGTAATAGCCATCGCCTGGACCGGAGCCGATATTGTTATCATACTGCAAGCATGCACAACGCAACGTTGAAAGCACACATACACGCACAAAAGCAAATATACTACTCTGAAACACTATGCACAGTAATAGCAATCATCAGAGTGAACAGAATTGATCACTTTCATCATGTTCATACAACATATTCTCATCAACTCGTCATTCACCAAGCTGCTACACTATGGTGACGTTCAACACAGCAATAGCAAGGAATCGTCATATGACTGTCATTCACTGCAATGTTACATACGAATGACACCTAACATTGTAATGATCACAGACCGTCTACAGACAGCCACTGACTACAGTTTAACATGTCTACACTTACTGGTGGTGGCTGGTAATACTCGTTCATACCGTGTCCGAAACCATAGTTGTAATGTTT
>Ga0056115_1001380_pt1 | contig 11527 bp, 8 predicted proteins | sample WorMetOlspDAHAB1_FD_77007 | JGI IMG/M metagenome (GOLD analysis project Ga0056115, IMG submission 77007) | Marine gutless worms symbiont microbial communities from Max Planck institute for Marine Microbiology, Germany - Olavius sp. DAHAB.1 ... | reverse complement strand
CACCCCCTCGGCACCGGTACCTCGGAACTACGAGCCATCGTTTCCTGATGAAACTAGGGACCCACGACTTAACAATTACAGTTTAGCAACCGTGCATAGAAGACTAAAATGTGCCACCACTCAAATTTGAGTGGTTCGTTTCAGTAACAATAGTTAAGGACGACAAAGTCAGAAACTGCGACAGCGATGACTGAGTGAGGAGTTAGTCAAACGTTATGTATTTGATATACATGGGATGCAGTGACGTCAGTGAATTTGAACATATCTAGGGTCAGATGACTACGACGCCATCTTGTGTGTACGATCCATTGTTTACATGAACAAGAATGACGGTTTCAGTGCGCTGATCGTGTGAGAGAAGTTGATAGACATTTGTTATTAGATAAAGTCAAGTCTTTTGGCATTGACAGCTGCCTATACGAAATTTCGAAGAATGATTTGGTCGATGATATGAAGCTGTGGCCACCGGTCACGTTCCCCGATGTGTAGGCTACTGTTACCTCATGGTCACGCCGGTAGACTTTACTGGGGAAAAGCTGAAAGCATACAACTTAGTTATTTCTGGATCGGTCAAGTCGCTACAGGTGCTGAAGCGTAATTCTGCTTATCATTCCAGCGATGTGTTCACCGTCATTCGTGCTAAGTCAGGCCAAGCCATCGCGTCAATAAGAAGCCGCACAAAGTGTGGGTTGCTGTAACGAACTTATTGTCTGCTGATATGACAGTGCTTTATGGCATAATTTCTCTCTCTGTGTGTGATTGCCAAAGATATATGAAATGTATGAACACTGTTGTGTATTTGGTGCATTTTAACATAAAATATGGCTTATTTAGACAGCAATTTTGATGGCACTGATGCCATTTTGATGAGAAATTCATGACATTATTTTTTTGCGAATAACATGACGAGCAATATCCAACATAAGGTGGTAAACGTACGTTTTAAGGTTCCCCCCGAATAACTTCGCGTTGCGTCACAGTATCGGCTCCAAATTTTCACCAAACATTCAGCACCATGCAACGAACAATCTGACTATGTCTATTTACGCATGTAATATTCAATGCCACAAAAATTAAACGTTGTTTACCAGCCTTAATATAACCGATTATCAACAACGACGAATGACGTATGTGACCTGGTGACCTATTTGTTCCATAGAGTACAGTCAGAGATGCAACGACGCACAACATGTCTTTAAACGAAAACGTTTTTAATACTGCAAAAAGTTCCTCTGCTACGAAAATCGTATTTTTGCACGATTTTTGAGACACCCTGTATGCGATGCGTTACGAACTTTACATATTGCAGTAATTTCTACGCGAACAGATACGTCAGGTGACGTCGTGGCAACCAAGGCAACGTACGTACACAGGAGGTGTAGGCTACATGTGCTCGTAGTTTGTCGGCGAATTGTCCGGTTACCTTCATCTTCTTGACTGCAAGACGTTCGTTTTTCCAGCCACGACTTAACCCATGTTGTTCGTTTACGTCCTTTTTAGAACAGACTTGTTTAATTAGTTATTCACTAATTTATTGGAGTATACATGAATTTAATTTATGTTATTTGACGGAACAAATAGACCTAGGATTTGTAAAAACGACTAAACTTGTACAGGCGAGCACTATAGCTTGTTCGTCGTCCGCCATGTTGGAACAGCACGGCTCGACTCGCTTGTGACTCGATCGACAAAGTCGAATGTGTCGAGTCGTGTCGAGTCGAGTCGAGACGAGTCAAGTGGAATTTGGGCCTTAGCGGACGTATTTAACTATACCACTGCACATAGACCATGCATGCAGTTGCCGTTGCCGCTGCGTAATTGGGACTCCCTGATGAGTAACCTACAAACAAAAACCGCCTTTCTGAACAGCGCCTATACTTGACACATGACATTGAAGCGATTTGTGACAGAAAATTCCTAAGGTTTTGGAGGGGGCCCGGGCCCCCTGTGCCTCCTGTTGGCTGCGCCACTGGATAGTGCCAATTTCGGTTTCTTCCAAGTCAGCACTAATTCCGAACCATGGAAACTTTTTCTTTACTTCTCGTATATGTCTTCGAATGCCGCCAGGATCAATCAATCAATCAATTAATCAAACTAATGTGTGTAGCCGTAGCGCGCCGCATAGGCCTACGCCGCAATGATGGCGGAGATCAGCTAGTCTGAGTATTCACTGTATGTAATGTCAAACAGTTCACTCTTTAGCGTGCTTCGTCAAAATGAGCTGGCGAGCTGAACCGAGCGACAGTCAAATGACTGAGTTCCAGACTGAAGGAGAGTTAACGCTGAAGGCTGTCGTTGACACGCGAGGTATAATACTAATAGTATAGGCCTAAGCGCCTAACTGTTTATCATACGATCTCAAAGTACGTGAAGGTGTGTGCATGGTAATGGATAAGGTTTGACAAGTAGACCTAAGCCGAGTGTCAGGAGAACGTGTATTGAGGTGATGACTGGGGCGACTGAAAACGCGAGACCTGACATCGCGAGACCATATCGCAAGGGTGGACATCGCGAGACAGAACAACGCGGCACCAGATTAAACAGATCGCAACGGGTTGAACATCCGTCGGTCCAAGAAAAAATTGAACGTGCTGAACGATAAGCGAACGAATTAAATCCTGCTTGTCACGATTCTACAGCGGCGATTATATAGTCGCCTGTAGTTTCTGCGTGCAGTCAGCCATTCTGTCGGCGCTCATACGGAGTCCCTACAGCCGCGGGTCGACAACGGAAGTAACAGCCACAGCAGCGAGGACGAAGACGAGAACAGGCATGGCGCTAGCTGTGCCAGCAGCGCTAACTTCAGGGGCGTCGGAATCGGCAACGGCAGCCGCAGCAACAACCTCGGACGACTGTTGCGAAGTGTGCATCGTGGCGACACGTGCTGGCTTTGCACTGGTGCCGCGCGGACATAGAACACGTAGACAGTATACAAGACGACGCAATGATGACAAAGAAACTTTTAGAAATTGATCTATCAGTCAATCACACAATAATTCACTATTTTATAGTGCGCCCAAACGTTGTCCGGAGAGCTGGCCAACTTAGTCTGCCGCACGTAGCAATAAGTAAAACAGAAAGAACTAGAAACAAACATAAAACCGATGAGCAGCTAATAAAACATCAAATCAAACATAAACTTGTAGTGAGCATCTACTCGAACACTGAAACAAGTCTCGCGATGTCCACCCTTTCAGTACGGTGCCGCGTTGTCAGGTCTCGCGACTTCAGCGCCCCCGTGGTGACCGCCAGCTTTTGACTGATACGTTGTCAAACACGTACCGGTGTAGCGGAGCTTCGGCGTAACTCTGTGGCACTGGCAGAACGCGGAGCGTGGCAGACCGCCCTCGCCAGAAAGTTCTGCAACACATGCATGTACTCTGTCGAGGTTCTTCGACGATGTGCCATGTAGTAATGCATTACAGTAATCAACCGTCTTGGTAGCGTCGAATGTGCTGTCAGCAGTGCTCTCCAGCTCTGACGAATCTCAGCGGTAGCAGTCATCTGGACGATACGCCAACTGGTGACAGTCAATTGGGATATAAAAATAACGATTTCTAAATCTAACACTGACCCCAACCCTAACCCGAAATTTTATCGCCCAGCGGTCTAATTTTTTCGCCCAGTTGACTATGGCCCAGATCATGAGGTGTTTGTTGCCCAGGTAATTGGCGTGTCGCCCAGATGACCGCATGCCGCTGCATGCAGTGAGCGAATATGATAGTGGCAGCTGGTGACGAGACGACGTCAGTGACGTATCTGTCCATCGTCATCGGCGAATCGAAGATCACACCCAGCGGCGTGACTTTGACTCGGAACAGCACTAATGTCCAGCCACGTCAATACTGCCTGTCGTCGGAATCTTCTTCCTAGGTTTTTCTGCCAAACAAGACTGTTTCTTTCTTGGTTGGATTGAGAAGCAGCCTACAGGATCGCTTAATAAAAAGTAAGCCATTTCTGGATTATCATTAAATCGTATTACAACCGTCAAAAGGCTAGATTTAAAATCAAATTTGAGTGTAAAAGCATATTTTCAGTTGGTATTAAATATTCTATGCGTGACCCAATTTGTAACGTCATCAATAACTGTGCTTCAACCTTCGCTATGGGAAAACTTAAGTGTATATGATTAAATCGTAATTTAAAACATGAAATGGAGAAGAGATGGACATCAGACAAATTTTTTAACGAATTTTCATCTATAAAACATGATTAACGAATGGAATTCATAATTACTAAAACAAGATGATGCCAGAAGGAGCGCTTACGTCATTTGCGTTATATGATCTATATCACACAAACACGGCTCACGAACAACGAATGACGTCGGAAATTAGATTGTACATAGAATATTTAATACCAAGTTATAATATTATAGAACTTGTTTGACAGCGTAAGCTAACGAAAAAAATCTAATCTCATTGACAGCCTTTAATACGATTTATTGATAGACCTAATTCGGTATTGGTTTTCTATTTTTGGACCACAACATGCAGTTTGGCCTTATGCGCGTTCAACTTTTTGTGGTGTTAACGCAGAGGCGTTGTGACATTGAGGCACTTGAGGCACGTGTCCCCCAGACATTAGTGCGACTCTGGTTAATAGTTTACAGAACCGAGTTAACAGTATCACTGCGTGCATAACTTTCAACGCAAACACTGGGAAAATACATGTAGTCCTTGTGACACTGTGCATTCAGATTGAATGACTGTTATAATGTGAAACTGTCCCACCGTCCCACGGGAAGTGGCGCCGACTCCATATATGGCACGGGGCACGTGCCCCACGTTTACAAATGACTGGTCACGGCACCAAGAGTATAAGAACAAAAAAACACGTGACCAAATTGTACTGACCACCACGAAAGCGCTCACGAGAACGACTATTTGTACTTTTATAGCCAAAACAGTGGAGAGGCACGACAAAAAATTTCCAGCGCTTCGCACCTGACATGTGCCTCCCACTTTTAAATTCATTCCGGCGCCACTAGATAGAGCTGCATCGTCATCATCGTCATCATCGTCATCATCATAGACTAATGCAATAAAACAGTATAGCTATAGACCTTTATTCAGCCAGACAACAGCTTTATAACAACAGGCCAAGCCGACTATAGGTGAACGGGTACAGAGACTAAAGACGTCAATGACACCAGCAGGATTTGCCACAAGTATGTCACTTACAGTGTCGCCGACTCCCTGGTGCTCCCACTTTTACAAATGGCTGGGCACGCAGGGCAACGTGGGGCAAACAATAAACTCGCCAAAATGTACTTCCCATTACGAAAGCGCTCGCCAAAACGACTAATTGTACCCGTAGAGCCAAAAACCTCAACAATTTTCTATATAAGAATAAGTCTGGGACTCTGTTGCAGTAGGCTAGTAGACTAGACAGGCCAGTGGCAAGAGCCCATTGTCCATGCTCCACACATAAGTGTGTTCACCTTTAACTTCACCGATTTCCTGTGGCACCTGTTCACTTAATTGCATCATGTTCAGTGACGGCTTGAGGCTTGGGTCGGGGGTACACCCCCAGTTTTGTAATAGTTCCCCACTTTTGTGGCGACATATCATGAATTGATCCATCCTGAAAGGCCACCATTAACGTTAAAATGCACGGTATTAACATAAAAAATTTGCTTTAGTTTCATGCATGGGGACTTCGTCTCCAGACACCGTGGCACAATTATTAGCAAGAGTTAACGCCTGTCGGCACTATAGGCCGGCTATATAAAGGTACCTTTAAAAGTTTAATGACATTTTACTCCGGATTTAAGTACCACTTGAGATAACATATGTTCTTTAACGCCCATATACATAAAATTATAAGGCTTTGCTGCTGCCAACCAGTATGAACCCTGTTAATTGCGCATAGCATGTTAGCTCTGCCTTCTCCCTTACAAAATGCTTTAAAAAATTACAGGAGAACGTTAACTTTGAACAATAATTTAACATTTTTCTTCAGCTTCTACTAAGGTTAAAATAAGTTTCTATACGCAGCGGCTTCAGCAATAATTAACCAGTTTTAAGCATATAAAACGGCGAAGGCGTGCGCTCCCGAACAGTGTGGTGTGCCTCTGCACTTAGGCCTAAGGGGCACTTTAAAAGTGTCACCACTTACCAGTCTGTGAATGCAGTTGCTGACATGTACAATATAGAACCTCATCAGATTACTTACTTGCTGCAGTAATTTTGAAACTGAAAAACTGTTCTGGTTGCACTTTATGGGATGATGGCTAAGTAACATTTGTGTTGTCTCTTGTTGTGACAATGAAAGTATAATAATAATGGACATAGAATAAACTATAAATTGTAGTGACACTTCGCCTACATTGACATTGTACAGTTCATTAACTTATGTCTTTAACATATGCATGTATGTAGGTTATGTGCAACATTTACGTTTTTTTTACGTTTTATAGGTTTTTATGTTTTATATAATTTTGTACGTATGTTGTGCTCTATTCTTTTTATTGTCTCATTTGTAAAGGGTGGCCCCAACAAAGCAAACCACTATCAATAATCATCATTAAATCGTATTAAAAACCGCCAGAGCGACTATTTTCTCATCATTTTTAGTATAAAATGTTTTACGTTTGTATTAAATATTCTATGTGTGACCTAATGTGTTGCTGTGTCTAAACTGCGACATGGGTATTTTTACATAAATCTCCATCTAATAGATGGTATACGAATGGAATTCACAGCTTGCTAAGTCGATCTGATGCCAGAGGGAGCGCTGACATCATTTACCCGTTACCGTATGTGACGCATATCGCTACTTTGTAGGTCAGACATAGTTATTGACGTCAAAAAGTAGGTCACGCAGAGAATATTTAATGCCGACGGATAATATTATAGTGCTTTATCGTTTCTTTAATTTGACGAAGAAATCTATTCTCATTCAATTGGCAGACATTAATACGATTTAACACAATTTTTGATGACTTGGTAGTGGCTTACTTTTTTGGGCCACCATGTATATGTTTATGCTGCCTTTTATGGCGTAATAAGCGATAATAGTAATAATAATAATAATAATAATAATAATAATAAGCTGTCTATAGCGCTGGTCGATTCAATTTAAGCTTTACTGGTGTCAAAAAGAATGATGTTTAAGCACATGCGCGCATGTCGTGCTGTGTGACTAATCTTCGTGAGTGCCCCGCCCACCGCCGTTTGGTGTATTGTACTCATTCAGCCAATCAAGAATCGCCTATAACGTCACTTTCGAACGTGGCGTTTGACGTACAGCACGCAAGAATCAATGTCCGTGAAATGTACGAAGCCAGTAAGTGATTCGCTGCGATTTCTGTAAGTTTGGCACGACGTGTCAACAGCATGTCATGACGCTCACGAAATCATCACAGCGGTCACCAGCGGAATGTGACGTCACAAGACGAACATGGCGTTAGCAGCACGAGGATCGCTGCGCGGTGTTCGACGTTTGTTATTTCGGTTGCTCATGTTCCTGCAATTGTCTTATGACGCAACAGCGTATAACCACCGCGGCCAGCCTTCGGTAGCCAACATTTTTCTTCCGCTAGGGGGCACCGGAGGTGGTCACGTGACCGGAACCGGAAATACCAACGTCGGCCGCTCGTCGTCGTCATCGTCGTTACTGAACGCCATTGTGGCGGTTGACGCTTCGGATAATTCCGGGCGTTCGCATGACCCTTGTTACCATGGTGATAAACCACGAAGATGTCTTCCGGACTTCGTCAACGCGGCATTTGAGCGTCCCGTCGAAGCGTCCAGTACTTGTGGAATGCCAGCGAGCCGATACTGTTTCACAGGCGACGTCATGAGCACTTCTCGGTCGTGCTTCGTCTGTGATGAGCTGACGCAGAAACGTCGTCACCCGGCAGCATTTCTTACCGACCTCAACAACCCAACCAACATCACTTGCTGGATTTCAGAGCCTCTTCATCGTCATTCTCAGCAAAACGTGTCGCTGACTCTAAGTCTCGGCAAAAAGTTTGAGGTTATAACCATCAGTCACCATCAGTCAGTAGTTCCGTTCTGCCATATAACATATCTTCTTTTATTGACTGTTGGTAACTCCAGCTGTGATATGTAGCTATGAAAGTTTAGTAGGCCATGGTGGAAGGGCCTATATAAAATAAAAACAAGCGGACAGGCAGTAGTGTAGATACCTCGAGAATATGCCTATAATAGACATAATGTTATTAAAAGTTATAAAATTCTGCACCACAGCATAAAATTATTGGTTATCCTTCGTCTAGATCCGCCAGCCTATTTTTTTTCATAATTTCAGCTGGATTAAGCCTACAGAAATTTAGGCAGATATCCGGATTAACTGAATTTACGCGAAAAGTGTAAAATTCCCCGAATTTACGGCTGTGTCTGAAATACGGCTTGAATATGGCTGGAGCGAAGCAGTGACAGATAATTAAACGTTATGTAGGCCTAACGTAAATTTTGAACAGGGCCCTTTGGAGTATTTGACTGCTATACCTGCAGTCTGGAATCGTTTATTTCAGCTTATTTACTGTTTTGTTAATCATGAGCAGTCTGCTTATATTCACAAAATTAAGTAAGGCCTATGCCAGTCATCTACGACAACTGGAAAAGCCACATTTTAGCAATTACATTCGAATATCCCAATATTTTCGACGGATTTTCGGTGAATATTAATTGCAAGGCTAACTCGGTTAACGGCTCCGGCTGAGGGGTCTATCAAACCGCGTCGCCAGTTTGATCTGGAGCCTATAAGCCGCATATATTTCCGTTTTGTTTCGAGCTTAGTGTGATCGAGTTACCTTGAACTTTGACAGCTGACTCACTTAAGCCTATAGGCCTACTAACATTGCACGAGTGACACGTATATGCCTATCACGCAAATAACCAGATTCTAACTATTGGTTTTTTCAATTCTTCATCATTCTCATATCTCTGCGGGAGATAAGAAATGACAAACTGAGAGACTGGGGAGAACGCCTGCTATGGACGACATTGAAACGTTGGCTAGGCCATGATATCATTGATATGCCTTATGTATCGTGTGATATTGTTAGGTGACGTACGTGAGCATGCAGTTCTGCTCCGTTCGACCTGACTCGATGGCAATCTTCAAGAGTGTCGACTTCGGTCGCACGTGGACTGCTTTCCAGTTCTACTCGAGTGATTGCTGGCACGTCTATGGCAGGTCTCCACGCGCTGTGGTCACCAGATCCAACGAGCAGCAAGCTCTATGCACTGATGTGTACAGCACGGGAGATAAGGTTGCCGCGCCTCGGGGCTCAAGAATCGCCTTCAGCACCCTCGAGGGCCGACCTTCTGCTCATGACTTCGACCACAGCCCTATACTACAGGTCGGTCACACACAAAGTGCACCTCGTTTATGCGGGTTTCTGAGTCAGAATCGAAAACGACTCATTTGACGAAAATTGCGCGCGACTTCAGCCGTGTTAGACGTCACAGCATTAGAAAAGCTTGGTCACATATTGCATGCAGATGTGCATAGTACGTTACTGCTGAGGCTATAGTTCCCCTAAACTTAACCATGAGGCTTCTGTGTCTCACACCAGTGTCTTCTAATATTTATATTTCTATTTATTATTACGCCGAAGCAGCGCAGTCATAAAATGCACAATTACAAAAACACACAATAAAGCACAACTAGGCCTATACACCAATCGCTAGCGAGCTGACATGATCTTCAGCATCGCCTCTGTCCCTCTCGTAAGACGTAACGTATGAAGTGCTGCAACTGGGCATCAAAGGGACACGTGCGAAGTGACGCATTAAAGTGTGTCGCTGTGTCTTGCTGTTTTGTTATGTTTCATCAACAAAGTCGAAGTCAAAGTGTAGATTTGTATGGAGCATACATCACCGCTAATGCGCTTGGTGCACTAGTACCGTGCGAACAAAAATGTCTTCAGCAGGCGCCTAAAAGCAGCTTCAGTGGCGTTCGGCAACATCATGCAGTAGTGTCGCTATCATTTTTATGTACACGAAAAGAAACCTCACTACTGTTTCTCAAACTTTCCTGCTGCAAGCCCAAAGGAGATTTTGAGAGGTAACCATTAATCTGTTTAATCTTCTGACATCGCGATTGTGCTTTAAATTCGGGTTGAATTTCATTCATATCGTGTATTTTGCCATTAAATTTATCATCACTCCGTTATTTCCAGTCCTGTACTTTAAACAACCCTGTTTCTACTTTACAAAATGACTTTCAAAGAGCAATTACAGATTTCTGTTTACTGGTCTTTTCTCTGAGTACTGTCGCACCGGCGCTCGCTGCAGTCACTCTAGGCTCATCTATATGCATGTCCTAGTCTGTTGACAAACAACTTCGCTTCGGTTCTCAGACTCAGTTGCTATCTGGAGCTGGTCACGATTGTCAGAGTTGGCAACAAAACATTTTTCTCGGGCCGTCTGAAGGTCGGGACGGTATCTGCTCCTGGTCTCTGCGCTACGATCATCGTCGCCGTGACTGCTAAAATGTGTAGCGGCCTTCTTGAATGTGTTCGCTTTCATGTTTGTCCGAGTTATTGTTGTAGTTTTATTGTTTTTCATGTACTTTTTATAGTGCGTGTGCATAAATAAAAAGACCACACAGTTTTCAAGGTAAAACAAACTGAACTGTAATCTGATTAAGGCGTACAATATTGATTTATAGGAGAGCGCGGCTAAGTTAAATTGATTACGAACAATTCTACAGCTCAACTAAACTCACAAGTTCAACAACAGTCTGTCACAATTTTAGCAATGATCAGGGATCTATAGTCAATTAAGATCCATAATAGTTCGCCAATAACAGTCACTAAACACTTTAACGCAACCAACCATTCATAACAGCATCAGACTATACCTCATCATCATCATCATCAATTTATTTTGCCATATTTTCACATCAAATTGCAGACTTATATCATAAAATGGTAGGTCACCAGAAAAACACAAAGTTCAACTAGCTAGCAGCCTATAATCAACAGAACAGTAGTAAATATTTTACTTCACAAAAAATATACAATAAAACAAAAAAGAAGAAAAATCTAACAAGACAGAGAGCGACAAGAGGCATAGGCTGTGAAATAAACTAAAATAACAATAAGGAGCAGCAATCATGTATTACAGCTCACTGCTATAGCTAGCCAGCCACTATACTGCTGCGAAGCTATTATGCAGCTTCAGCTTACGGTGTGTTCTCGTCGAGAGCTGAAACTATGCTTCGCTATACAGCTGCAGAATCCCTTATCTGCTTCCCTGAATCAGCACAGTACATCCACTAATGCTGCCGTTGTTATATTGAAGCTACCACTTTCCTTCTCTCAACACAGTCATCGTATGAGGTGACGATGTGATCCCGTTCACGGCCAAGCTACGCTCACACAGGGGAGGGGGGCGCTGAAATCGCGAGACCTGACAACGCGGCACCATATCGCAAGGGTGGACTTCGCGAGACTTGTTTCAGTGTTCGAGTAGATGCTCACTCCAAGTTTATGTTTACTGCAGGGAGCATTATATGAGCTGCTCGTCGAATTAAAGTTTTTAGTTCT
>Ga0056115_1001379_pt1 | contig 11531 bp, 11 predicted proteins | sample WorMetOlspDAHAB1_FD_77007 | JGI IMG/M metagenome (GOLD analysis project Ga0056115, IMG submission 77007) | Marine gutless worms symbiont microbial communities from Max Planck institute for Marine Microbiology, Germany - Olavius sp. DAHAB.1 ... | reverse complement strand
CAAAGACAAACTCATGGCCCAACCGGGCTGTGTGAACTGTTTCTGTTAACTGTGCCCATTGAAGAGGTAGCACGTTGCCAATATAAAACAGTTCAGATAATATTCCCTCTTAACCTCCAGACGTCATCTCTGTGAGCATACCTCATTGACGCACTTAACATCCACGAAGTACACCTGCGGCTTATCTATAGGAATTAACATTGACACATAATTTGGGCCTGCAGCCTATCTACGAGTGCGGCTGATGGTCAAGATTTTACAATACACATCCTCTCACCAACTTATACGACAGAGACTTGGGGCAGCAGAACCAAAATTCTGGAACACTCTGCCCCTAGACCTTAGACAGCCACACTCATCCTAAACGAAAACTCAGACAAACACTGAAGATGTTTTTATTTTGGCAGTGGGACCACAGCACTGACTGGTCTTTAAAAGCAATGGCTAATAATAATAATAATAATAGTTTATTCAGTATTGTAACCCTAAGCTGGACTAACACAGCAATAAAAAACACAGTAAAAACTGTACAAAAATGCCAAAATGGCTCAACAGAACACAAAATGTCTACTTGTACAGGTTTGGGAAATACATGATAAAAAAATGAGAAAAAAAAACTGTTGTAGTCTTAATTGTTGCACTATGTCAAGCTGCCTAAGAACAGTGTTGTGGTGAACATACTGCCTGAGAGATGGTTTGGTCTCTTCACAAGCAGCTGCTGGCGTCGTATCGACCTTCTCTGGCTGGGCACAACCATCGCCCACTGGCGCTTTCTGTAACAATAACGACAACAACAATGATGCTTACTGGTATATCATGCGCATTTGTTTAAAAAGACAGACAACCACAGCCGCATCAAATATCTCGCACAAATCACAATGTTAAGCCCCTCACAAAGATTCACAAAACACAAAAATAACAATAATAATAACATATTTGTACAGCGCCATACAGTCGTAAATAGAGGCACTGGCGGCAGTCGTATGTGTGCTATATCAAGGACTTACAAAATAAGATTGTTTTATTCCAGATTTGAAAACAGACAGTGAGTTGCTTCCGATGACAGATGCAGGAAGTGAGTTCCAGACGGACATCTGAACGTACGTAACGCCTGTCCAATAAAAGATTGTTAAACGACTAGATACGACACATAAGCAGACCACCCGAAATGTCGCGAACTTAACTTGTCATTAACCGTGTTACTCAGCCAGGCAACAATCACTAAGCAGCGAGATAGTTGCAATTCATGAAAGAGTTCTAACATCTGACAAATACACTACGATACATTTCTGAGTCTGTAAGACAAACTAGCCGATATTCACTTCAATTACAGCAGTGTAATTTTTAAAAAACAACAATCAAAATCTGGTATAGCTGAAGTGACTTCTGCCACATTATAGCTCACAATAAATCACTAAAATAATGTTATCATTTTAAAACCTCCCGATTTGTTTGCAACAGAGTTTTAAACTTCAGATATACAAAATTGTGTACATTATTATGATCATGATTATTATTATTACAATGTAGACGACTTAGGATTGACCAATAGTACCAATGGCAGCTGATATAACGTAGAATGACAGAGCAAAGTTGAATGAACAGTGTAATGCTGGGAACATACATCAGTGGTTGCTTGTTCGTCTTTCTCCGACAATTTGCCGCCAATCGAGACTGGTTCACGGAGACCCGCAAAACAGATGACAGCCAGATACCAGTGTGCACTGATACACGAATACAGCAAAAAATGCATACTGTAAATCTATCATGACAACAAGTTGCCTGCAACACCGCAAGAAATATATCGCCTCTGAATACGATATATTCAATCTTTTTGCCTTATAATCAATTGAATAACAGCTAACCATCACTTACTTCATTTTCTCTATTTTTATTTCATGTTTTGGTTTTTCTTTGAGGGTTTTACTTTTGCTTTAATCACAGACAATTGTAATACATAGGCATTCTTCTTGTAGCGGGCGCAGCAGAAATGATTATTTATGAATGACGATGATAATACTGTTAGCTAGAATAAGTAAGTAATGAGGATGGTGGTAAACTCGTTTAGTGGCCCACCCCCAACAGCAGTTTCAGTTCACAGCAGACAACAAGTTCATAGACATTCTTGACATCCCGTCAATTAACTGGTTTAAAAAACAGCAGAAGAAAACAACGTAATGCGATGCAACTCAACAAAACAAACAATTATATACCCGCGCAGATAAGAAAAAACCGATCCCAGTTCTCACTGCCTGATTCACCGCATGATCAGAACGCTTCAGGTGGGACTTGAAAACGCATTCCTCTGCTGAACATTAGAGATATGAACGCATTAGAGGCGTCACCGTTTCATGGAATCGCGCTATGCAAATCAACATTTACATACTTATTTCTGTCGCCTCTTATGACTCTTGCGGTCATGGAACGAGGTGGCCCTATTCTTCAAAGTGCCCACACAGGGCTTTACAGAGTGGGCAATCGCATAACACCAGTATTTATTTTGACCAACAAAACACACGACCCGACAGATTCAGATGGACAAACAGCAGTGAAAGAACTGCACACTGCACTGCAAGATGCAGGTTCACTTGGTAGTGAATCCGAACGGAAAACTGACGATACAATGAAAATAACGAAGCCACGAGAAAGATAAAAGCAGAGTGTTACAGAAAAACCACGAGCACACGACATACCTTTCATTAATTGGCACGACGACAAAGTCTTTGGCAAACAGGTTAACGTGTCTCGTCCACGTTTTCACTCGCAAATGTCGCCTCTGCGACAACCTACAGGAACAGTGCATCTCTCACTATTACTCTCTTGAGGTTTGCAACCTTAAGCCCAAATTCCACTTGGCCCGTAACATCACATGATCTAACCCACGCAATCTGGCACAGGAAAAAGTTGTGGTGAAGGGCAAGTACTGCTGCAAAGCTTGGACGGTAACCGTAGGTCTGGCGCCGCACTGGCCACGCGTCCACAGACTTAGTGGTTTATACAACCTACAGGCTCAAAGAACTAAGACAGATGGAGAGTAACACCCACACCTATGGTCCTATAGACACCTGTGGCAGCTTACCTACCTGTGCAAGATGACGCAAAGCAGGCATAAATAACGCTGTACTTGTCGACTTTTTTCAGTGGCTGCTAGTAGTTTTTTTTACCGACTTAACACTCTCCAGGAAGAAAAAATCCCAGACTTTTCCAGACGAAATTGCAGGCAATATGTTGAATGAATGCACATTTATTAATCCAAATTCTCCGTGAACATCATGCATAAAAATGAATTACAGTACAAATGAAGTACAGGTACCGGTAAGTTATTTTGTCGAGCTGCCACAACCAAATTTCCCTGACTACACAAATTTCCCGATTTTGGGCCTTTTCCCTGACATTAGTCAATTTCCCTGACAGTTGCAGGTTTCCAGAAATTCCACAAAAGTGGTAACCCAGTTTTTAGTTTTTCGTTCTTTCAAACTACAACTCTCTCATCACCAAAGCTATCAGCGAAATCAACTACAAATAACAACGTTGGAAAGCAATGACAAAACTCGACCAAATTATCAGCTGTCACTTACGTTTTGTTTGACGTGTCGTCGTGTGCCATGCCACGAGTCGCTTTCTGTGTGAGACGACGGTAAAAAAACGAACTGAATATGTGCGTTCGAGATCGGTCAACATCAGACAGCACTTCCAGAAATAAATACCTGCATCGCAACCCAGTACGTGACAAAAAGCCGCATCAACGTTGATTGCTTTTAAAATGAAATCACACACTAAGTACACGTGGGAAATACGAAAGAATACTCACCACAGCACCTGCAGCTAATCGCCTGTCGTGCCGATGTGTCAGGGCAATGCTCACTCTGATCTACTGCTACCAAAAAGCTATTCCAGTTGGTGCTGTCAAGATCTGGAATGCACTAGCCAAAAATGTTGTCTCCATCGACTCGTTCCGGCATCAACAGAAAGAACTTTTTTCGGTTCCAGCAATCCTTCTGCAGTTAGCAGTTTCGTGGACCTTGTAGTAAGTAGTCTTGATTATTAGGTCACTATAGAAATGACTGGTTAAGTGATGGAAAATCAGCTAAATAAAGAAAGACAAAAAACCTGAAAAACTTAAGCACTGCAGTCTGTTGCCATACAGAGAAGTATACCATTAGTGCAGTAATATTCAACTATGTATTTCCTCTACAGGAAGCCATCATCAATCTGTCAAGAGTAATTGCAAACTTTCTTATCTACTTCTGACATGTAATACTGAAGTAAAAAAAATTTGAAACACTATTCCGACATTTAAAATATTCACAAAACATCTTTTTACACATAATATTTTTTCATCATCACTAACTATTAAAAATACAGCATGATCAGTTGAATACAAACCATTAAATGGATGATTCATAAACACATATCAATTATTTATACTGCAATTACAGAACTACGAAAAAACTTCGTACATCTTATCAGCAGTACTTTACATCATCATTCTGAGTGTAACAGCATCATCACACAAAAAATCTAAGTTCTACAACGTGCAATTAATGTGACCACATCATAAGCGACAGGAAACTGCGAATGCCGACAAAAACTTACTTGAGGTAAAAATCAATGATGACATCGTTGAGAAACTCTCCGTCGTTGAGACAGTAGAAATCTTCGTTCGTCACGGCAATGCCGCCCGTCGCGGGAGGCGGTGGATACGTGAACAGCCTGACACATCACACATCCACGAATCAGCTGCAGGTATCTTACCTGTTTCTGCTTTTACGTACTCGTTTTTATTTTGAAATTTTTACATCTTATCTTTTCTTACTTACTGTTATTCCACAGTTGTTGTTAGCGTATGAATGTTCAGTAAAAATGAGCGTTACTAGCGCCCAGATACTAGTGCCAATACAACAAACAGAAACTGGTGCTTCTTACAATGCATTAATACAGTGCAACACAGAACATTAAATAGAAGCTATCAACAAGGTGTCACTGATATCTGTGCCAACATACTGCATTGTACTGATTTGATTTTAATTTTTATCGCCTTATCCCTTCTCTTCTTTTGTCACATACTATACACAGTCTTTCCTCCGTCCACGGAGGCCATCAGTAACGCAGATCTGAGTAGCAGGCAGCTTGCCGCGGCTGTTTTATATGTGCGACACAGTGAGGTGCACTGCCGCGATAGCAACATAACATTATTTAATCAACACAGGTAAAAAAACAATGACAGCTCAGCAAACGATTTCTCAATCATACATAATTCAGTAGCACAGAGCGCACCACGTCTTTTAACCATAGACCTTGCAGCTTTGGCTTATGCCACCCTAGTCTAATTCATTCTATTATTATTATTATATTTTTAATTGTCCTCGGTAGTACAGATCGTGAGGGCTAAGAACTAGAACAAACGTTGGAACGGCTACATTTCATCCTGTGTGGGTGAAGGTACCAAGACAGCGACCGCATCGTAGTGTTGAATTAAAACCGATAGTCACTAAAAGAGGAAGGCGCTTTCGCGGTGTCATCTGTACTTTGTGTGATACGCCTTATTATTATTATTATTATTACAGACACGAGGGTACATTTTTGTCGAGTCACACAACTGGTGCTAACATATTCAAACTGCATTGTAAGCACGGTACAAATTCATACGGACTGCACAGACACAATGTGCATACATTTAGAAAGTGTTCTACTACTTGGCCTAGTTGGTTGAGCCAAAGCAAAAGCCTTACCCACGAAGTGGTCACACATCAACCATGGATCAGGCGTAGATCAGGGAAAGTCCGCCAGCTACCGACCGACGTCCTAACAACTGAGCCACACCGCCGCCTGTAGCCTATAGGCTGTACTCCCGCTCTGTCTGTGACGATAGCGTATTGGAAGATGATTGTTTCGTAACAATATGCTATAAAAGTCACATTCACTATACCGGACGACCGGTCCGCTGAAGATGGGATGCGGCGGAGACGGAGATCGACTTCTATCGTCCATCTCGTTCTCCTCATCTCGTCCGTCCACCTGCATGCAATTGCTCAGACTCCGCAACACCTCCGGAGAACTGACGATGATTTTCAACGGAGCTCCGAGCGTCACGATGCCGCCCTGCTGCCTGGCGATGAGAATGCGAGCGGCCGAAGACGACGTCGAACTCTGTGTCAGAGCGGTGGTCGTCATTGCGGTGGGAGCTGGCTGCGTCGTCGTCTTCTTGTGAATGCTACAGAGGAGTTTCTCGGCCTCGGGCGCCATGATGCTCCGGTACATGAACTTTGCCGGCGTTGGCTCGCAGCTTGACTGCATCAGCGAGACTGTCGCCTGGATGTCGGACTCTGGTACGCGCGATCCGACCGGAATTATCGTCACGTACTTCAGCGAGTCGTCTGAAAACAATAACACGGACGCACAAACCCAGTGATTGACTGATTGGGGCTTAAAGGCAAGTGAGTGTGTAGAGTTTAACGCCCCACCCGACACAATATAGGTCATTTCGGAGGCAGATACACCCTGGGAGTCTTGTACATCTCCCTATTCAGTAATGGATGACCAGCGACATAAATAACCCCCTCATCTCGCATTGCTTGTTGTTCACAATGGTCTAAAAGGGATGATTGATCGACTGATTAGAGTTTAACGGCACTTTCAGCATAGTAAGGCTATATCGTGCCTTTAGCAATACTTATAGTTTGCGTTTTGGGAAACAGAAACACCCTGGGAGTCTTGTAGGCCTACATCTCATATTCGGTAGTGGATGACCAGCAACATAAATAATCCCCTCGTCTCGCATTGCCTTTTGTTCACAATGACCCCAAAAACGAGTGGAGCCAGCTCATAACCCAAAGTAATGAGAAGGGAGCAAACATCTCGAAGGGGGCTCATTTAATTTTGTTACGCCAGCGCCAAAACATGATAGGGGCTTAACGGCACTTTCAGCACAGTAGGGCTATAGCGTACCTTATAAATTTATAGTTTAGTCAGAAGGCTGATATCAGTGAGATAGTTGACATAAACCCAGCGTGTGTTGTACAGTGATTTGCATGCGTTTACCGATCTGAACTCAGGGTGACCACTGTTGGGGGTCGCCAAGTGAAAAATGAGGGGTGGAGACACATGGCAAGAATGGAGCGCTAGCCTATAATGGGGGTTAATGGGGGTCTGGAGGCACAGCGACATTCCCCTCCAGTGAAAACTCACTGGATTTGCATCATCCCGGGAACAATCTCTGGCAAAAGTGGGGGTCGACCCTGTGTCGATGCCCCCAGACCACTCTCCAGACACCGCAAATTCTCTGACAATTCCCCGAGGACGGGTGGCACTCCTGCCCATCTTAAGTGGTACTCGTACCATTTCTCGATACTACTAGTCTGTTAATGCCAATGATCAAGCTATCAAGTTCGCAACGTCTTCATAATGATAAAAGCATAAAAACCAGTGCCATCCACAGCAGCAAAACTATACTAAAAAATGGTAAAAGTCACACAAGCCTCTGTCCCCATTGACACAACATAGACAGCACTCAACGTGTACCACAAACAGTTTCTGGCCACTTTTCCATGACACGATTTGTTCCCTGACGTTTTCCCCAACTTTCAGTAAAATCCATGAAATTCCCAGACGGGTGTGTAAATCCCTGAAATTTCCAGGTCTCCAGAAGTGATCACCCCGCGTGTATTCATCATATACTGTTCAGTTTTGTCCATCTCTGTCAAGTGTTTGGCATTGAAACCTGCCTCGGAAATGAGGTGAACACGGAATCTCCACTAGCTTCCACTAAGTGAATAAAAACCGGCGATGGGGGTATAATTTATGTCAACCCAGTCACATAATAATTATAATCAATAACATGTGTTCACTTACCGACAAAATAGCACTTAAAATATGACAGATATTCAACAACTTTCGGTTGACATTGGTGTCACAAAGTAACGAGCAAGAAGTCGAACAATGACAAAAACAATTTACATGCAACTGAAGCAGTGCAATGAATAACAACCAATTACACAGAGTGGAACAGAGCCGAGAAATAACTGCTATGTGGGTATGTTTCTTGCTTTAAAACATAGCAGTAATAATCACCACTAAAAACATAGATGGTGGGCTTGCATTTTAGCACATTAACCTATAGGATGCCTCAAGAACTTTGTGTGTATTTAAAAAGGGTAGTATCAGTGGCAATGCTAAATGGTAGCTATGACATATTATTATATGTGTGGCTCGGTGGCGCAGTGGTTAGGGCGTTGGACTTGTGACTGGAGATCGCGGGTTCAATCCCAGCCGCTGCACTGTCGAGTACGACCTGGGACAAGTTGTTCACACACATTGTCCAGCGCCTCTGAAGTTACGTCCTTATGGCGCTATATAAATCAGTTTAAATTTAAAAACAAAAACAAAAAAAATTCCTATGTGCGGCAGACTAAGTTGGCCAGCTCTCTGGTAAACTTTCTGGCGCACTATAAAATAGTTAGATTTTTTTAAAACTATGAGTCGAAGAAGCATCAGTTAAACATTTAATTGGCAGATTTTTTTGCTGTCTTTATGCGTTACGTCAGCTGTAACAATCACAATGACGAATAAATGAAACGACAGTACAGGAGCCGTACCATCGGACTCTGGATCATAGTAGCCGCTGCATCGATCCTTCATGCCGAGTATGCTGCGCAGTCGTTTGCCGCACTCGACGGACATGAGTAGAAACACGACCGGACCTTGAGGACCACAGTGGACCAGCATCGATCGCATCTCGGACGACAGCAGCGGCAGATGCGAAATGCCTGTGCAGGAAAAAAATTTGACACGCCAAACGTCACACGTGGAACAGAAATAGACGAGATTCGGCAACATGCAGTGTACTGTCGCCCGTGGAGCCAACGAGTGGCTGTAACTGCAAACGAACAGAATTGGAAAAAAATACACAACGCAATATACCTCTCGGTCAAAATAACTCTCTGCACAAAACACAAAAACAACGTTCCCACACTTTTACTGAAGATAAATTCCAGGGCTTCCAGGACCATCAAAACGTTTTTTTCAGGACTTCCAGGACCACTGGAGCGTCTTTCCAGGACTTCCAGGACCACGAAAACGTCTTTCCAGGACTTCCAGGACCACAAAAATGACTTTCCAGGACTTCCAGGACCACGAAAACGTCTTTCCAGGACCACGAAAACGACTTTCCAGGACTTCCAGGACCACGAAAACGACTTTCCAGGACTTCCAAGACCACGAAAACGTCTTTCCAGGACTTCCAGGACCACGAAAACGTATTTCCAGGACTTCCACGACCACCAAAACGTTCTACAGGACTTGCAATACCATCAATACGTCTTTTCATGACTTCCAGGAAAACCAAAACGTTTTTCCAGGACTTCCGAGACCATCAAAACGTCTTTCTAGGACTTCCAGGACCACAGAAACATCTTTCCAGGACTTCAGAGACCGTCAAAACGTCTTTCCAGCACTTCCAAGACCACTGAAATGCTTTTCCAGGACTTCCAAAACACCGAAATGTCTTTCCAGGACTTCCAGGACCACCAAAACGTTTTTACAGGACTTCCAGGACCATCCGAACGGTTTTCCAGGACCTTCTCAAAGCCCGCCAGCATTTAAACAAAATACAAGTGTATTACAATTTAATACAAAGGCAAATGGCAGTTGCTTATTGTGTGTACAGAGTGTGATCCATTGCAGAAAGTTCATCATGAGTAAAAATTGACAGGAAACTGTTATGCGACACTTATTTACACACAACGCTCTATACACAGGGTTTCCCCCACACTTTTGATGACGAAAATGCCAGGACTTTTCTATGACCAAACTAGTTTTCCTAGACTTTCCAGGGACTGTAAAATTCAGGGAAAAAATTCACGACTTTCCAGGATGTGCGGGAAACCTGCAAAAAACAGCCAAAGAAAACGGACAACTAAATGAAAAACTCGATGAGACAAACATTCCATGTACTCTCCTGAGCTTACACTTGGAAGAAAGAAGAGTAGAAAGGCCAGGAAGAAAGGTCAGCCCTGGAGCCCAGATGCAGTCACAACGACAGCTCACAAAATCCATCCGACTTTTCTTACCAATATGTTGTATCCGTCAAACTTGAAGAACAGCAACATAATCCTGTAGTCTCAATTTTCAAACAACACCTTTAGACCGAACTGTTCCAGCTATCACATGCTCGCATGTAGACACTGTTTGAATAGTTGGGATTTTTTACACTGCCCCTCTTTTATTGTTTTTATTTTATGTCAACTATTTTATTCATCTTCCATTCTTTGTTTAAGCAGCTTTTATCGTTAATGGCGCAAAATGCCTCCGTCCACGTCTTGCAGCTTCAGCTGGTGCCTGGCTGAAAACCGAGCAATTGCAGAATAGTACCACCTGCCTCGGGAAGAGCCTCTTACCATTTACTAGTTCAGCCCATTTTATCCTGGAAACAAACAGTAAAATATCAAGATTAAATGAAATCGGACATTCTAACCTGTGGACCCTTCGGGCATGAACGTAATTCGAATGGCCTTGACAAAGAATGTACACAGCTGCACTCGCTGGAGCATTAATGACCCGATGCGGACGGACCTTGCTCGGATCGAAAATGGAGGAATATCGGTGGGGGGCACAGGCAAAGCAGGGCTGGTTGCCACCCTCATTCCAACGTCCAATCCCTAACAATACACACATACACACAATTTCAAAACGAGTTATTTGATTTAACAACAACTGCAATTTACATTCAGAGTTTCTATAAAATTACGATGAGTTGCCTATTTTTATTAACGTGGACACTAACTCTGCAACTGAGCATATATGTAGTAGACAGTTGATGCGTTTATTTCTTTCCTTTATTGTGCACTCTTGTACGATTTTCATAAAATGAAAAAAAATACCTCATATTGCCTGGTCTACATGCAAAGCAACCATAAATTGCAATGTCTGGTGAAGAGACAAGAAAATGGTACATAAAACAATGTAAAGAATGACAACTAACGTCGAAAATTATGCGAGAAAAAAAATGGTGAACACAAATTTTATAACTTTTAACCAACTGAACGGCATTGTCAGTTCAATAATATATATATTTAGTGGCCGGTTTCACAATAATGCAACTGTCATATCAGATCTTGCAAATATGGTAAAAAACCTAAATTATTCCAATAAAATAAGATATACACTGCAGGATTTTAGCACAGAAGAAAAGTAAACATCCAAAAACGTCAATACAATATAAATTAATTAGACCGGGGTGTCTTCATTATAAGCATGATAAGAAAGACACCAAAGACTGCAATCTTAATCCAACATTTTCTTAATCCTGTCACCTTAAAAAGAACATTACTAAAATATATAATATTATCAGCATTCTTTTTATTAATATATGTTCTTGTGAATGGCTTGCAATTAAAAAAATTATAAACTCCTAATGTTCTGTGCTACTTTGGGCGATGCTGTTCTGTTGTTAAACAAAGACTACTGTTCACATACTGTTACAGTTTGTATGGTAGTGTGCTCTGGGATTTAGTAAATCCATGCGTTGAGTCTGT